>Ga0185299_10000404_pt1 | contig 120528 bp, 118 predicted proteins | sample PaiPotPPA55metaG_FD_128002 | JGI IMG/M metagenome (GOLD analysis project Ga0185299, IMG submission 128002) | Iron sulfur acid spring bacterial and archeal communities from Banff, Canada, to study Microbial Dark Matter (Phase II) - Paint Pots PPA... ... | reverse complement strand
CGAGGCGCTGCGACAGGATGATCGCGTCCTCGTAGTTGTGGCCCTCCCACGGCATGATCGCCACGAGCAGGTTCTTGCCCAGGGCCATCTCACCGTTCTCGGTGCACGGACCATCGGCGAGGACCTGACCGGTCTCCACCCGCTGACCCTCGTCCACGATCGGACGCTGATTCGAGCAGGTGCCCTGATTCGTTCGGGCGAACTTGCGCATCCGATAGGACCTGCGAGTGCCGTCGTCGGCCATCACGGTGACGAAGTCGGCCGAAACCTCCTCGACCACACCGGCTTTCTCGGTGATCACGACATCCCCGGCGTCGATCGCCGCGCGCAGTTCCATGCCGGTGCCCACGATCGGGGCCTCCGATCGGATCAGCGGCACGGCCTGCTTCTGCATGTTCGCGCCCATGAGGGCACGGTTGGCGTCGTCGTGCTCGAGGAACGGGATCATCGCGGTCGCGACCGACACCATCTGGCGCGGCGACACGTCCATGTAGTCGACCTCGGTGGAGTCTACGAGTTCGATCTCGGAGTGCTTGCGCCGCACCGTGATTCGCGCGTCGACGAAGCGTCCCCGCGCATCGAGCGGCTCATTCGCCTGCGCCACCACATACAGGTCTTCCCGGTCGGCGCTCAGGTAGTCGACCTCGTCGGTCACCACGCCGTCGACCACCCTGCGGTACGGGGTTTCGATGAAGCCGAACGGGTTGACCCGCGCATAGACCGACAGATATCCGATCAGGCCGATGTTGGGACCCTCCGGCGTCTCGATCGGGCACATCCGGCCGTAATGGCTGTAATGCACGTCGCGGACGTCGAGACCGGCGCGTTCCCGGGTCAGGCCGCCGGGCCCGAGGGCCGAGATGCGGCGTTTCTGGGTCAGGCTCGCGAGCGGGTTCCGCTCATCGAGGAATTGCGACGACTGCGAGGTGCCGAAGAACTCCTTGATCCCCGCGACGACGGGGCGGATATTCATCAGCGTCTGCGGCGTGATCGCCTCGACATCCTGCGTCGTCATCCGCTCGCGGACAACGCGTTCCATGCGCGAGAGCCCCAGCCGCATGTGGTTCTGGATCAGCTCACCGATGGTGCGCAGCCGGCGATTGCCGAAATGGTCGATATCGTCCACCTCGACCGGAACCTCGATGCCGCCGGGCGCGGTCATCCGCCGCTCGCCCGCATGCAGGCGCAGCAGGTATTCGACGATCGTGACGATGTCTTCCTCGGTGAGCACCCGCGAATCGACGACCTCGTCGGTGTGAATGCCGAGCTTCTTATTGATCTTGTGGCGCCCTACGCGGGCCAGGTCGTAGCGCTTGTCCTTGAAGAACAGATTCTCCAGCAGGTTTTGCGCGGACTCCTTGGTCGGCGGCTCGCCCGGGCGCAGCTTGCGATGGATATCGAGCAGCGCCTCATCGGTGCCCGGTGTGTTGTCCTTCTCCAGGGAAGTTGTCATGATCTCGGAGAATCCGAAGCGCTCGATGATCTGCTCGGCGGTCCAGCCGAGCGCCTTGAGCAGGACCGTCACGGGCTGACGGCGTTTGCGGTCGATGCGCACGCCGATGGTGTCGCGCTTATCGATGTCGAACTCCAGCCACGCGCCGCGGCCCGGGATGACGCGCACGCTGTGCAGCGTCTTCTCGGTGGCGGCGTCGATGGAGTCGTCGAAATATACGCCGGGCGAACGGACCAGCTGCGAGACGACGACGCGCTCGGTGCCGTTGATAACGAACGTGCCCTTATCGGTCATCATCGGGAAATCGCCCATGAAGACCGTCTGAGACTTGATCTCGCCGGTGTTGTTGTTGATGAACTCCGCGGTGACGAACAGCGGCGCCGCGTAGGTCATGTCCTTGTCTTTGCATTCCTCGACCGACGCCTTGACCTCGTCGAACCGGGGCTCGGACAGCGTCAGCGACATCGTGCCGGCGAAATCCTCGATCGGGCTCAGTTCCTCGAGCGCGTCGGCCAGTCCGCCCGCGGGCGATTCGCCGCGCGTGGTCGTCCGTGCGCGCCAGGCGGGCGCGCCGATCAGCCATTCGAACGATTCGGTCTGGACCTCCAGCAGCCCCGGAATCTCCAGGGGCTCACGGAGGGTGGCGAACGAAACCCGCCTCGGCGCGCCGGGGGTTCCGGATTTTCCGGCATCGACCTCGGTCTTACTCGAGCTTGCCAAGATGTGTCCTTCCAGCACCTCGCGCCGCCCGCGCGTTCGCGGTCGTCACGGATCTGCTTGTCCTGTGGGCCGTCTTGCCTCTGGCACACCGAGCCTGGACGCCGCCCGAACGAGACTCGACAACAACGGGTGGAAGGAGACACGCAGACAGTGTCGCTTTCCGCAGTCGTTCGATATTTCGAGAGTTGGACAGCACGCGCCTCGGTGCGAAGTCCCAAATTACACCCAGAATCAACAGATGTCGAGAGTGCATAGAAAATAGACACCGAATAAGCAGTGTCTTCCCATATCGATAATGGCACCTCAATCCGACATTCGTCAAGTCCATAGGCGCCAATCCGCCAATTCGGAATTCGGCTGCCGAGCGCAGGCGCCGCCGGCCGAAACCGTTGGCGCCGGGGCGGTGCGAGGCTCTACCGTTGGGCAGGTCTCGCAGTGAGGGGGAGTGATGAACGAGAAGCAGATGGTTCGGCTGTCCAAGCGGTTGGCGCTGCATCTGCGGCATGCGCCGGAGGCGATCGGGCTGATGCTGGGGGAGGGCGGTTGGGTTCGGGTCGATGACCTGCTGGATGCGTTGAACCGGAACGGAATTCGGGTTGGCAGGGATCAGCTGAACGAGGTCGTCGCGCGTAATGACAAGCGACGGTACGCCTTCGATGAGACGGGGTCGCTGATCCGGGCCAGTCAGGGGCATTCGGTGCCGGTCGACCTGGGGCTGCCGGAGGCGGACCCGCCCGCGCTGCTGTTCCACGGCACGGTGCCCGCGGCGCTGGAATCCGTTCACCGCGAGGGCTTGCGACCCATGCGGCGTCACCACGTCCACCTGTCGGCGATACGGGAGACCGCGATCCAGGTCGGAGCCCGGCGCGGCGACCCGGTGGTCCTGCGGGTGGATGCACATCGGATGGCGGCGAACGGCCACCGATTTTTCCTTAGCGCCAACGGGGTCTGGTTGGTCGACGCCGTGCCGCCGGACTATCTGACTTAGCCTGCCGACGTTGCTCGTGCAGAGTGGCGAGTTCGCCTACCGATCTCGCACAACGAGGACGGCACAATCGCCGGACTGTACATCCTCGATCCCGCCCACCCTTAGCATATTCCGGGCATGGGATCGGATCTTGTGTCAATGATGGATCGAGAATGATTGCCGCACAATCCGAATGGTTACCTCGTGTGGGAGGCGATGAGGCCGCGCGAGGGAGACAGCCCGCGTAGCCTCGGCAACAGCCTGGTTCGGTCTCCTTGATCGGGTTCGGGGAATGCGGTGGGAGGTATGCCGGATGGATGCGGCGATGCGACGTGGGGACCGAGTCGGAATCGGCCGCTGGTTCCGGAGGATCGGCGCCGTAGCGGCAGTGGCCGTGCTGGCCCTGTCGATCGGTGCGGTGGCAGCCGCCGCGCCGATGCGCGTCTCGGGACGGGGTACTCGAGCCGGCAGATTCCAGGAACTCCTCGTCCCGTCGAGCATGGGGCCGATCAAGGTTCAGGTGCAGTGGGCGGCGCGGGGCGGGAGTGCGGCGCTGTATGTGCTCGACGGGTTGCGGGCGCCGGCTGATCACAGTCAGTGGACGACCGACACAGACGTGTTGCGGCAGTTCGCCGATGACAACGTCACGCTGGTATTCCCCGTCGGCGGCCACTCGAGCTTCTACACCGACTGGTACCGGCCGAGTGACACCAATAATCAAGCGACGACGTACAAGTGGGAGACCTTCCTCACCCGTGAACTGCCCGCATTCCTGAAAGGCTATGGGGTGTCTCGGACCGACGACGCCATCGTCGGGGCGTCCATGGGCGGTGACGCGGCGCTGATCCTGGCCGCCTACCATCGCAACCAGTTCAAGTTCGCCGGGTCCTTCTCCGGATTCCTGCACCCGACCTTCCCGATGTGGGACGAGGCGATGCGGGCCGCGATGTGGGACGAGGGAGACTTCGACGTCGACGACATGTGGGGCCCGGCAGGCGATCCCGCATGGGCCCGCAACGACGCCACGGTGCAGGCCGAACGACTGCGCGGCCTGCCGATCTACGTCTCGAGCGGCAACGGCCTGCCCGGTCCGCTGGACCTGGCGAACGGGCTCGGCGATACGGTGAACGCGATGGGCCTCGAGGCGATGACGGTGACCGCGGCCCGGATGTTCTCCGATCGCGTTGCGGCGCTGGGTATCCCCGCGCGCATCGATATTGGCAACGGCACGCACACCTGGCCCTATTGGCAACGGGCGCTCGTGACCGCGCGCCCCATGATCCTCGATGCGCTGGGTACGCACTGACCGACTGTCGTCTCCCGGCGCACTCGTGGCCGGATCGACTGCCGGGTCGGGGCACGATCAGGACGTGAGATCCAGGCGCATGAACACATCGGCGCGGTCGTAGGGCATCGGACCGATCTCGTGCGGTGGGACGTGCACGAATCCGGCCTGTTCGTACAGGTGGACCGCGGTGGCGAGCTTGGTGCTGCTGCCCAGAAACAGGGCGGTGGCGCCGAGCGTGCGGGCGTGGTCGATGGCCGCCTGCAGCAGGATACGGCCGAAGCCGCGGCCGCGATGTTCGGGCGACACAGCCATTTTCGAGATCTCGTAGACACCGTGGCCCTCCGGAACGAGAGCGACGCAGCCGACGATCTCATCCCCGTCACGGGCGAGCAGAACCTGACCACCCTTGGCGACGACCGCGGTATGCGGATCGTCCAGCACGGCGCTGTCGGCCGGTTCGAGGGTGAACAGCGTCGTGATCCACTGCTCGTTGAGAACTTTGAAGGCGCGGGCGTCGGCGGGGGAGGACATGGGGGCGACGACGATGTCGCCGGAGTAGGTTTGCTGGCTCACGGTATCCAGCATGTCCTGCTCCGACCGATCGCGTCCAATATTTGATAGGTCCGATTGATACATTAAACTTATGGTTGAGGGTGTGGAGCTGCGGCACTTGCGATATTTCCTCGCGGTCGCCCACGAGTTGCACTTCGGCCGGGCCGCCGCCCGGCTGCACATCGCCCAGCCCGCGCTCACCCAGCAGATTCAGCGCCTGGAAACCCTGCTGGGCACCAGGCTCTTCGATCGCACCTCGCGGCATGTGGCGCTGACCGCGGCGGGGGAGGTGCTGCGCGAGCGCGCGACGGCGATCCTCGGGCACGCCGCCCGCGACCTCGAGGAGGTCAGCCGGGTCGGGCAGGGCAATCAGGGGCGGCTGTACCTGGGCTTCGTGCCCTCGGTGCTGGCGCTGGACACGCTGCGCGGCGTGCGGCGATTCCTGGACCGCTACCCGCTGGTGCAGGTGGATCTGATCGAGGGATTCACCACGCACCTGATGGCCCAGTTGAGTCACGGCCGCCTCGATATGGCGATCGTGCGCGATCCGGACGCCGAGCCGGGCACGGTCGTCGTGCCGCTGGTCACCGAGCCCTTCGTCGCGGTGCTCCCGGCGGACCATCCCCACGCCGCGCGGACCAGCGTGTCAGCCGACGACCTGGCCGCCGATCCACTGGTCTTTTTCCCCAGGGCTGCCGGCGCGCGGGCCCATGACATCAATCTGCGGCCCCTGCTGGTGACCGGCCAGCAGCCACGCATCGTGCAGGAGGCCTCGAACTGGACCACCGTGCTTTACCTCGTCGGCGAGGGTATGGGCGTGACGATCGCCCCGCGCAGTGCGACGTTCAACGCACCGCCGACCGTGCGAATCCTGACCCTGGCCGAAACCGACGCGGCAACAACGGTATCCGTCGCCTACCGTGCCGACGACGATCGCCCGCTGATCCGTAACTTCCTGGCACTCCTACCGAAACCGGGCGCGTCCGACTGACTTACGCCTCCCGAATCGGCGCCGCGACATCGCCGCCGTCATCCCGGCGGCACGCGGTGAATCTCAGCCCTCGCTCGCCGGACCCCGGCGCCCCGCCCGCCGCCGCTGGACCTCGGCGAATCGCGGTTCCAGTCCGTCTACGAATGCGGTGAGCAGCAATTCGAAACTCTCCGAATCGATCTCGTCCGCCTTGGCACGCAGCAGGTGGGCCTGCTCCAGGTGGGGGTAGCGGTCGCGGTAGACCTGCACGTCGTCGATGAAACCGCGCGAGAACGAGCCGATGGTCGAGCCCATCACCACATAGCGGGCCGCGGCGCCGATCATGGTGGCCTGGCGGGGCGGCCAGCCCGCCGCGACCATGCCGCCGTGCACGGCGTCGGCCATGCGCAGGCCCTCGTCGCGGCGGCCGGGCCCGGTGGCCAGATAGGGCACGAAATTGGGATGCTGGGCCAGCACGGCCCGATACGAGCGCGCCCACCCGAGGAGCCCGCGCCGCCAGTCGCCGGTGTCGAAGGGGGAGGTGTCGATGCGGGCCATGATCTGTTCGGCGATATCGTCGAGGAGATCGTCCTTGGTGGGGTAGTGGCCGTAGAGCGAGGCGGCCTGCACGCCCAGTTCGGCGGCCAGCTTGCGCATCGACAGCTCGGCCAGCCCGACGCGATCGATCAGCTCGAGGGCCGCCTCACGGATGCGTTCACGGCTCAGTAGCGGCACGCGGGGCCGGGCCATTTCCGCACCTCTCTGCTGTCGGTGACCGGCGGAGAGTCGAACCTATCACCCCGCTACCGGGCCATCTTGTATAACCAAACACTGTTAGGTTACCGTATTGGGCATAAACCTACACCGTATGGTTAGGAGCTGCATCATGGACTTCGAACTCGACGAGGCGCACCGCGAGCTGCGCGATGTCGCCCGCGCATGGGTTGATAAAGAGGTCGTCCCGTACTCCAAGGAGTGGGACCGCGCCGAATCGGTCGACTACGCCATCGTCGGCAAGCTCGGCGATATGGGCTTCCTGGGTATCGAGATTCCGGAGGAGTACGGCGGCTCCGGCGGCGACGCGCTGGCCTACTGCGTGCTGCTCGAGGAGCTGGGCCGCGGCGACAGCTCGGTGCGCGGCATCGTCTCGGTGTCCCTGGGGCTGGTCTCCAAATCGATCAAGTACTTCGGCACCGAGGAACAGAAGCGGCGCTTCCTGCCCCGGCTGTGCGCCGGGCAGGCGCTGGGCTGTTTCGCGCTCACCGAGCCCGATATCGGCTCGGACGCAAGCAATCTCACCGCCAAGGCCGAGCGCGACGGGGACGATTGGCTGATCTCGGGCACCAAGATCTTCATCACCAACGGCACCTGGGCCGAGGTAGCGCTCGTCTTCGCTCGCACCGGCGGGCCGGGCGCCAAGGGCATCACCGCCTTCCTGGTCCCCACCGACACCCCCGGCCTGACCCGCACCGAGATCCACGGCAAGCTCGGCCTGCGCGGCCAGCGCACCGCGGAACTGGTCTTCGACCGGGTCCGGGTGCCCGATACGCTGCGCCTGGGCGAGGAGGACCACGGCTTCAAGATCGCCATGTCGGCGCTGGACAAGGGCCGCATGGGCGTGGCCGCCGGATGCGTCGGCGTGGCGAAGGCGGCGCTCGAGGCCGCGGTGCAGTACGCCACCGAGCGCGTCCAGTTCGGCAAGCCGATCGCCTCGTATCAGCTGGTGCAGGAGATCCTGGCCGATATCGCCGTCGAGGTCGACGCGGCGCGGCTGCTGGCCTGGCGGGTGGCCGACCTGGTCGAGAAGGGTAAGCCGTTCGGCACCGAGGCCTCGATGGCCAAGCTGTTCGCCAGTGAATGCGCGGTCAGATCGACCAATAAGGCGCTGGAGGTGTTCGGCGGCTACGGCTTCATCGACGAGTACCCGGTGTCCAAGCATCTGCGCGACGCGCGCGTGCTGACCCTCTACGAGGGCACCAGCCAGATTCAGAAGCTGCTCATCGGCCGCGCCCTCACCGGCGTGAGTGCCTTTGTCTGAGAAAGAACTCTAGGAGAAGATCATGACTGAACAACGCAGAGTTGCCATCGTCACCGGCGCCGCGCGGGGCATCGGCGCGGCCACCGCGGCGCGCCTGGCCGCCGACGGCATCGCCGTGGCCATCGCCGACCTCGACGAGAGCGCCTGCAAGGCAACCGCCGACGTGATCGTCGCCGACGGCGGCACCGCGATCGCGGTGGGCTGCAACGTCACCGACGAGACGCAGGTGGATGCCGCGTTCGATCGCGTTGCCGCCGAACTCGGTTCGCTGGACATCCTGGTCAACAACGCCGGGGTGCTGCGCGACAACCTGCTGTTCAAGATGTCGGTCGACGACTGGGACACCGTCATGTCGGTGCATCTGCGCGGCGCGTTCCTGTGCAGCCGGGCCGCGCAGCGGCATATGGTTCCGGCGAAGTACGGCAAGATCGTCAACACCTCGAGCGTGTCCGCGCTCGGTGCTCGCGGCCAGGCGAACTACTCCGCGGCCAAGATGGGCATCCAGGGCCTCACCCGCACGCTGGCAATAGAATTGGGCCCGTTCGGCATCAACGTCAATGCCGTCGCCCCCGGCTTCATCGTCACCGAGATGACCGCGGCCACCGCCGCCCGCATCGGGGTGACCCCCGAGCAGATGCAGGCCGAGGCCGCCAAGATCACCCCGGTCCGCCGCGTCGGGCAGCCCGCGGACATCGCCAACGCCGTCGCCTTCCTGGCCTCGGACCAGGCCTCGTTCATCACCGGCCAGACCCTCTACGTCGACGGTGGCCGGCGGCTCTAGGCAGAGTCGGGCCGACCCAGTACAGTCGACCATAATGCATAGCAACTGCATTAAAGTCGACTGGTCGCCTCGGATATCGCCGGGCCGCTCGGCCCCCGCATCGAACAATCGTAAGGAGTCTCAATGTCCGCGACTCTCTCCCTGGCGAGCATCCTCGCCGAGCCTGCCCGCCGCCGTCCCGATCATGTCGCGCTGATCGAGGGCGAGCAGCGGATTACCTTCGCCGAGCTGTGGCGCCAGGCCCGCGTACAGGCCGCATCGCTGATCGAACTGGGCGTAAAGCCGGGGGACCGGGTCGCCCTCATGGGCCCCAACACCGCGGACTTCCCCCGCGCGTACTACGCGATCCTGGCCGCCGGGGCCACCGTGGTGCCGGTGCATCTGCTGCTGACCGCCGACGAGGCGGAATATGTGCTGCGCGACAGCGGCGCAACCGTTCTGATCGCGCACCCCATGGTCGCGCCGGTCGCCACCGAGGCTGCAGGCCGCGTCGGCATCGCCTGCGTCGAGCCCGCCGCGCTGACCGCCGACGAGCCGATCGCCCGGTTCCTGCCGCGCAGCCCGCTCGATACCGCCGTGGTGTTCTACACCAGCGGCACCACCGGGCGGCCCAAGGGCGCCGAGCTCAGTCATCTCAACATGGTCATGTGCGCGACGGTGAACGCCTTCGACGCCAACGAGGTGCATCGCGACGACATTGCCCTGGGTGCGCTGCCGCTGTTCCACGTCTTTGGGCAGACGGTGTCGATGAATTCGCAGTGGCGGGTCGGCGCAACGCTGGTGCTGATGCCGAGATTTGACGCAGCGCGGGCGCTTTCGCTGATGGTCGCCGAGGGCGTTAACACCTTCCACGGCGTGCCGACGATGTATCACGCGTTCATCGAGGCCGCCGCGACCGCCGAGAAGCTGCCCGAACTGAAGCTGTGCGTGTCCGGTGGTGCGGCGCTGCCGGCGCCGGTGCTCGAGGAGTTCGACCGGATCTTCGGCACCCACGTACTCGAGGGATACGGGCTGTCGGAGACCTCGCCGACCGCGGCGGTGAACCAGCCGATCTACGGGCCCAAGGCGGGCACCGTCGGGCATCCGGTGTGGGGCGTGGACGTCGAGATCGCCGATCCGGCCGAGCGCGACCGAATCGTGCTGCTGCCCACCGGATCCGTCGGCGAGGTGGTGGTGCGCGGGCATAACGTGTTCACCGCCTACACCGGGCGGCCCGAGGCGACCGCGGAGGCCGTGATCGACGGCTGGTTCCGCACCGGGGATCTCGGGGTGATCGACGCGGACGGCTACATCTCGATCGTCGACCGGCTCAAGGAGATGATCATCCGCGGCGGGTTCAACGTGTACCCGACCGAGGTGGAGGAGGCGCTGCTGCGGCACCCGAATATCGCGCAGGTGGCGATCATCGGCGTGCCAGACGAAGCCTACGGCGAGGAAATCCTGGCGGTTGTCGTGCCTTCCGGCCCCCTGACCGCCGATGAGGTGGTCGAATATGGCAAGGAGCATGTGGCGCGGTATAAGTACCCGCGCCGGGTGGAGTTCGTCGACGAGCTGCCGCTGGGTCCCACCCACAAAGTGCTCAAACGAGAACTGAAGCAGCGCTTCGCATAACGCGGTGCGCGCCGGCGAAGCGAACCACGCAGGCCCCCGGGCATGCGGAAAGGAGAGCACTGTGACCGACTTTGCGGATCTGAACGAGCTGAAAGGCGCGGTGGGCACGGAGGTCGGTGTCAGCGACTGGATGACGATCGACCAGGACCGCATCGACAAGTTCGCCGAGGCCACCGGAGATCACCAGTGGATCCACCTCGACGCGGAGAAGGCCGCCGCGGGTCCGTTCGGGCACACCATCGCACACGGCTTCCTCACTCTGTCGCTGACCGTCCCACTGACCAGCGAGGCCACCTCGGTGAGCGGCATCTCGATGGGTATCAACTACGGCCTCAACAAGGTTCGCTTCATCACCCCGGTCCCGGCCGGCGGCCGCATCCGCGCCCGCGTCGTGCTGGACTCGGTGACCGACATCCCCGGCGGCGTGCAGGCCGAGCGGACGGTCACCGTCGAACTGGAGGGCGCCGACAAGCCGGCGTGCGTGGCGCAGAGCATCGCGCGCTACCTCGCCTGAGCGGAACCGGCGCTCGCGCAGCCGGAATCGGTGCGACGCCGGTCTTGACTTCGAGTGAACTCGGGGGAGCGGAGAAGCTGGCTACCGCGTAATCCTATCGACGCTCGAAGGGCCACCGGTCAGTTGGGACCGGTGGCCCTTCGGCTAATTCAACGTCAGTCGGCGAATACGTCCTCGAGATTTTCCGCAGACAGGGTTCGCACACCCCATACTTCGATCTGCTCGTAGTTCGCGGTGTTTATTGCGGCGAGGTGATCGTCGGAGAGCGTTCCGAACCTTTGGTGCTTCAGCAGTATGAGCAGAACTCTGGCTGCGCCTGCGGCTACGGCCTTGGCTCGGCCCTCGGCTCGGAGTCGATCCGCCATGGTCTCGAACACCTCCCCGGACGGCCGGTTGTGCTCGTCGATCACTGGGCGAATACGTCGTCGATGGTGGCTGCGACAAAGATTTTGTCCGACCAGGTTTCGACTTGTTCGGAATTCGCCTGACGAACGGTTTCGAGGATGGCCTCGGATAGGGATCCGAACCTCTGTTTCAGCATTCTGATCAGAAGCTTGGCTTCGCCTTTCGCCTCGCCTTCGACGCGGCCTTTCGCCTCGCCTTCGACACGGCCTTTCGCCTCGCCTTCGGCGCGAAGACGTTCTGTCAGAGTCATGTAAACCTCCTGTGCTTCGGGGCCGAGTTGGTTGAGAAACGGGTCCAACTCGATGATATCGGTATCGATCAGGTCGTAGATGTAGAACAACATGGTGTAGAGGTCGTCGAGACCGTTCGGACTGGACATCATCCTGCGCAGTCTTGGCACGCCTGGCTGCAGCTCTGCGACCAGGTGTGGATTGTGATATGTCCTGGACAGCAGGAACAGGGTGACCACCGTCCGGTCGGGCAGGTCGCACGCCCACAGCGTCGCCAACTCCACCCCGACGAGATTCTTCAGCAGGAAGTGGAACTGGGGTATGCAGTTGCCTAGTTCGGCCTGGGCGGCCTCATCGGCTTCGATCAGTGCGCTCAGGTCGGTCGGGTACGACCATAGTTGGCCGCGGTGGCCGGTGTACACGACCAGCGGGACAACCACCGGCAACTGCCCTGCGCCCGGATTCTCCTCGCGGAACTTGGTCCAGATTGCAGTCATGTACCGCAGCATTCGCCAGGCCATCCAGCGGTCGGGCGTGCTCTGGTGTTCGAGTTGTAGGTAGATGTAGGCATCGCGCCCGTCTATGTGGGTGCGGTACAAGACATCGCCGTGCTGCTCCTCTCCTAGATCCAAGGCGATGAAATCGGTCGGCTGAAGTTCCAGATGATCCCAATCGACTCGTGCCGCAAAGTCTTTCGGCACCATGGATCGGCATAGCGGGCCGCCCACCGTTGGTTTGCTCACGATCTTGCGGAACAGCCTGTCATGTGGATTCTGTAGACCTCCCATGCCGGCAAGCTACCACCCGGCACCGACCAATAACCAGTCCAAATATGTTTTGCGCCAAGCTGTTCCGCTGTTCTCCACTACGGACTGCCCCAGTACGGATAGGTCCACGGCGGGTAGGTCCGCACTGGACCTGTCGCGGCCTGAACGGCTTGGTGTCCCAGTACTCGTATCACCCTGCGGCAGAGCTGAATTCGCCCGCATTCCGCGCGCACCAGTCGGCGAAGGTGTGCGGCGGGCGTCCGAGCAGGCGCTCGACCGTGTCGGTGCGCAGGCCGACTGTGTCGGCGCGCATCAGGGTGAAGCCCTCCAGGATCGCGTCGGCCAACGCGGGCGGGGCTCCGTTCGGATACCGTGAGCGCACCGCATCCTCGGGTGTGGTCGCGGTCCGCACCGGGATCTCGTGGCCGATCGCCGCCGACAGGGTCGAAACCTGTTCGGCCACAGTGAATGTCTCCTTTCCGGTCAGGCAGTACTTCCCGCCCGCATGGCCGTCCTCGGTCAGTGTCAAGGCTGCCACCGCGGCGATATCCGCCGGATCGATCGGTGCGTAGCGGCCCGGGCCGGTCGGGTCGAAGACCTCGCCGCCGGAACGGATGGCCGGGGCCCACTCCAGCGCGTTGGTCATGAATCCGCCCGGGCGCAGGATCGTCGCCGGAATGCCGCAGGCGCTGACGATTTCCTCGCGCTCGTGATGCCAGCGGCCCATGGCGGGCATGGGATCGCCCAGCACGTTGAACGACGACAGTAGGACTATGCGGCCGACCCCGGCTTTGTGTGCGGCGCGCACCGCATCGGCTGCCGGTTCGACCGCCAGGCCGGGCACGAGCAGGAACAGGGCCTCGACACCGTCCAGCGCCGGTGCCAGGGTGGCCGGATCGGTGAGGTCGCCGACGGCGCGCTCGGCGCGCTCCGAGAGCCCGTCCGCGCGCGCCGGATCGCGGACGAGAATGCGGAATTCGACTGCGCGGCGGTCGAGTTCATCGACGAGGTGACGGCCGATGTGCCCGGTGGCCCCGGTAATCAATAGCATGACTACCCCAGATCGTTTGCCGACTAACGATTTAAACGTTAGTCGGCAAACGATCTGCCGCGCAAGCCTCACGGACGAGTCGTCGCCCGGCTCGCTCAGGTGGCGGGGATCAGTTTCAGGATCGGGATCAGGCGGTCGGTCTTGTCGTGATAGCCGGCGTATCGGGGCTGCTCGGCGGTGATGCGCTTCCAGGCGTCGTCGCGCTGGTCGCCCTCGACCTGTTCGACCCGCACCGGGAAGGACTTGCCGCCGACCTCGGCCCGGACCTGATCCGGATGCGCCGCGATGTTGTGATACCAGGCGGGCTGGTCCTTCGATCCACCCGCGGAGGCGACGATCAGCCAGCCGTTCTCGTCGGGGAACCGGCTCAGCGTCACCCGCCGTTCCTGACCAGATTTTGCGCCGACGGTGGTCAAATACAACAGATCCATCCCCATGAACCGGTCGCCCCGGAATCGGTGATACCGCTGCATCGCCCCGATCATCACCCGGGTGACCGCATTGGTGCGCATCGCCGGATTGCCGCGCTGACCCGGTGGAATCTTATGGAAGCTCATATCGTCGCTCCTCGTTGGCCTGCTATCGAAGATTCTACGGAGGCCGACCGCCATCCATGTCCGAAAACGGCTGTTCCGCTGACTTTCGGTCAGTCCGCGCCCAGTTCGTTGCTGAGTGCGGCCCAGCGGGCCAGCAGGCTGGTGGCGGTACCGCTGTCGACAGCGCGGGTGACGCGCTCGAGGGCCGGGGCCAGGGAGTCGTGGATGTCCTTGCCCGCGGTCTCCGGGGTGAGTTCGAAGGCGACGATCGCCGCGGCGGAGTTGAGCAGCACCGCATCGCGGACCGGGCCCGGCGCCCCGGCGAACATCTCGCGGGTGATGGCGGCGTTCATCGCGGCATCACCGCCGCGCAGGGCCTCGGGGGAGACCCGCTCGATGCCCAGGCGGGTCGGATCGATGGTCGTCTCGGACAGCTGGCCGCCGGTGACGATCCAGGCATCGGTGGTGTCGGCGGTGGTGATCTCGTCCAGGCCGTCGTTGCCGCGCACCACCAGGGCGTTCGTGCCGCGCGCGGCGAAGGCGCCCGCGATGACCGCGACCAGATCGGGGAAGGCGCAGCCGATCAGCCCGGCCTGCGGCTGCGCCGGATTGGTCAGCGGGCCCAGCACATTGAAGACCGTCGGGATGCCGATCTCGGCGCGGGCCGGGCTCGCGTATCGCAACCCGGAGTGGAACATCGGCGCGAAACAGAACCCGATGCCGACCTCGCGCACGCAACGCGCCACCGACTGCGGGCCCAGCCCGATCTTCACCCCCAGCGCCTCGAGCACGTCGGCGCCGCCGCTCTTGGACGAGGCCGCCCGATTGCCGTGCTTGACTACCGGAATTCCCGCGGCCGACACCACAATCGAGGACATGGTGGAGATGTTGACCGTGCCCGACCTGTCGCCACCGGTGCCGACGATATCGATCGCGGGCGCATCCAGCGGCACCCGCCGGGCGCGCGCGAGCATGCCCGCCGCGAACCCGGCCAGCTCGGTGGGGGTCGGGCCCTTCATCTTCACCGCGACCCCGAACGCGGCGATCTGCGCCTGCGTGGCGTTATCGGAGAAGATCTCGTCGATCACCCACGCCGCCTCCTCCGCGGTCAGATCGACCCCGTCGGTGAGGGCCCCGAGGATCCCGGGCCAGCTGCGCGCGCTCATCAAACGTCTCCCTGTCGCATGTACGGCACTTCACGTGCTCCGATAGCAGCCTAGTGGGCGAATACGCAGGTACGCCTAAGGGGCGGCAACACCATTACCGGTAGCCGCCGTGCGGGATTCGGCGTCGCCCATCCCGCATCGCGGTCGCACAAACAATCACCGTCGCAGGACGCCCGACGCGCCGGGGAACCGATCGCCGCGGCGGCCCGTTGCACAGCTGGAGGAACCGGGCCGGCGGACTCGCCCGGGGCGCCCCCGAAGGCCCGTCCGATCGCGCCCGAACCCGCCCCGACCTGCCAAGATCACCGAACTCGTCGGACACGCCGGGACGAAGGCGAGTCTCCGTACAGCCCTGCGGATTCCGACACGGAACATGAAGTTTCGCACCCGGGTACTCCTGTCGTACTACGACGAGTCATACTTACCGGCGTGACGACCGCAGTAGGGACACCAGGATCGGCCATAACTCAGCGTGTGCACTCGCTGAACCGGCCCAACATGGTCAGCGTCGGAACCATCATCTGGCTGTCGAGCGAGCTGATGTTCTTCGCCGGCCTTTTCGCCATGTACTTTGTCGCCCGCGCCCAGGCCCATGGCAACTGGCCGCCGGAGCCGACGCACCTCGACATGAAGCTCGCCGTGCCCGTTACGTGCGTGCTGGTCGCGTCGTCGTTCACGTGCCAGATGGGCGTGTTCGCGGCGGAGAAGGGCGACGTATTCGGTCTGCGCCGCTGGTACGTGGTGACCTTCTTCATGGGTCTGATCTTCGTCTGCGGTCAGGGCACCGAGTACCACGGCCTGTACTCCGAGGGCACCTCGATCTCGAGCAGCGTCTACGGCTCGGTGTTCTTCATTACCACCGGCTTCCACGGCCTGCACGTCATCGGCGGTCTCATCGCCTTCATCTTCCTGCTGATCCGCACGAAGGTCAGCAAGTTCACCCCGGCGCAGGCAACGGCGGCGATCGTCGTCTCGTACTACTGGCACTTCGTCGACATCGTGTGGATCGGGCTGTTCGCCACGATCTACTTCGTGCGCTAGCCCGTTGTCGAGAACACCGCGCGACATTCGACATAACTCGGTTCCGTCTACTCCAAAGGGACTTTAGATGAGTTCAATAAGCCCGCCAGTGCCAGAAGAACCCCACAGCCCCGGGGGCGGCAGCGCCGGGAATGCCCAGGCGACCAAGACCCGCAAGCAGCGCCGGATGCGCCGGAAGCTGGCCGGCGGGCTGGTACTGCTGATGGCTCTCGTCGGGGCCGGCTTCGCCGCATCGGCGCTGACCCCGCAGGCGCAGGTCGCCACCGCGGACGTGGACCAGTCCTCGCTGATCCGTCAGGGCAAGCAGCTCTACGACACCTCCTGCATCACCTGCCACGGCGCGAACCTGCAGGGTGTGCAGGACCGCGGCCCCAGCCTGATCGGCGTCGGCTCCGCCGCGGTCTACTTCCAGGTGTCCAGCGGCCGGATGCCCGCACCGTGGAACGCCGCGCAGATCGTGCGCAAGCCCCCGAAGTTCGATGAGAATCAGACCGACGCGCTGATGGCCTACATCGACTCCAACGGCGGCGGCCCCAGCGTCGTGCGCGACCCGGACGGCAAGATTGCCCAGGGTTCGCTGACCAAGGGTGCCGATATGGCCACCGGTGGCGAGCTGTTCCGCATGAACTGCGCGTCCTGCCATAACTTCACCGGCAAGGGCGGCGCGCTGTCCTCCGGTAAATTCGCACCACCGCTGGCCCCGGCCAGCGAGCAGCAGATCTACACCGCGATGCTCACCGGCCCGCAGAACATGCCGAAATTCTCCGACCGTCAGCTGACGCCGGAGGAGAAGCGCGACATCATCGCCTACGTCAAGAACCGCACCGAATCCCATCCCGAGGGCGGCTACGGCCTCGGTGGCTTCGGTCCGGCGACCGAGGGTCTGGCGATGTGGGTGATCGGGATCGTGGCCGTTGTCGGCGCGGCGATGTGGATCGGAAGCCGCTCATGACAGATAGGGAGAACGACGACATGGGCCGGGCCGACGACGGCGGCGCCGTCAATCCGGGTACAGACCTGAACCCGACCGAGGAACAGCTCGACGCGATGTCGACGGCCGAGCTGGCCGAACTCGGTACCAAGCGGGACGGCGTGGACGTCGCCTACCGCGCCCCGCGCTGGCCGGTTCCGGGCACGCGCGCGGAGAAGCGGGCCGAGCGTCAGGTGGCGTTCTGGTTCGCCCTCTCGACCCTCCTTGGTGTCGGGCTCATCGGTGTCTTCCTGTTCTGGCCGTGGCGCTACAAGACCCGCGACCAGTCCGGTTCGGGCATCTACTCGCTGACCACCCCGCTGTACGGCCTGCTGCTGGGCCTTGCGGTGCTGGCCATCGGCGTGGCCATGGTGCTGATCCGCAAGAAGTTCATTCCGCCGGAAATCTCCATCCAGGACCGCCACGACGGCGCCTCGCCCGAGGTGGAACGGCGCACCCTGGTCGCGGAGCTGACCGACGCGCTGGAGACCTCCACCCTGGGCCGCCGCAAGCTGATCACCCGCACCGCGGGCCTCGGCATGGGCGTGCTGGGCGTGGGCGCGCTGTTCGTCTTCGTCGGCGGCCTGATCAAGAACCCGTGGGCGGAGGGCAAGAAGTCCCCGCTGTGGGTCTCGGGCTGGACCCCGGACTTCGTCGGCCAGACCATCTACCTGCGCAAGGACACCGGTCGTCCCGAGGACATCGCGCTAGTGCGGCCCGAGGATCTCGACGCCGGTGCCCTGGAGACGGTGTTCCCCTGGAAAGAGGAATGGCGCGGTAACGAGGAGGACACCCTGGCCTCGCTGCGCGGTATCCGCAACGCGGTCATGCTGATTCGCCTCCGCCCGGAGGACTCGGCCAATGCGGTCAAGCGCAAGGGCCAGGAGAGCTTCAACTTCGGCGACTACTGGGCCTACTCGAAGGTCTGCACCCACCTGGGCTGCCCGGTCTCGCTGTACGAGGAGCAGAGCAACCGCATCCTGTGCCCGTGCCACCAGTCGCAGTTCGACGCGCTCCACTGGGCCAAGCCGATCTTCGGCCCCGCCGCGCGCGCCCTGCCGCAGCTGCCGATCACCGTCAATACCGAGGGCTACCTGGTCGCCAACGGCGACTTCATCGAGCCGCTCGGCCCGGCCTTCTGGGAGCGTCGTTCATGACCAGTAAAGCGGCCGCACAGGCCAACGAATTGGATGAGCGCTACCACGCGGCGGCGTTTCTCAAGCGCTCGATCAACAAGGTCTTCCCGACCCACTGGTCGTTCCTGCTGGGCGAAATCGCGCTATACGCGTTCATCATCCTGCTGCTGTCGGGTGTGTACCTGACGCTGTTCTTCGATCCGTCGATGACCGAGGTCGTCTACAACGGCGCATACCAGCCGCTGCGCGGCGTGACCATGTCGCGGGCGTACGAGTCGGCGCTGAATATCACCTTCGAGGTGCGTGGCGGTCTGTTCGTGCGTCAGGTGCACCACTGGGCGGCGCTGCTGTTCGCGGCGTCGATCATCATCCACCTGCTGCGCATCTTCTTCACCGGCGCGTTCCGCAAGCCGCGCGAGGCGAACTGGGTGATCGGCTCGTTGCTGCTGATCCTGGCGATGTTCGAGGGCTTCTTCGGCTACTCGATCCCGGACGATCTGCTCTCGGGCACCGGCCTGCGCGCCGCGTTCGGCGGTATCACGATGGGCATCCCGGTGATCGGTACCTGGATGCACTGGCTGATCTTCGGCGGCGACTTCCCGGGCACGATCATCATCCCGCGCCTGTATGTCGCGCACGTGCTGCTGTTGCCGGGCATCATCCTGGCGTTGATCGCGGCGCATGTGGCGCTGGTCTGGTATCAGAAGCACACACAGTTCCCCGGGCCGGGCCGCACCGAGAAGAACGTCGTCGGCGCCCGCATCGTCCCGGTGTTCGCCGCCGACCAGGGTGCGTTCTTCATGTTCACCCTCGGCATCGTCGCGATCATGGGTGGTGTGCTGCAGATCAACCCGATCTGGAATATGGGTCCCTACAACCCATCTCAGGTGTCGGCGGGTTCACAGCCCGACTTCTACATGATGTGGACCGACGGCCTGGCGCGTCTGATGCCGCCCTGGGAGCTGTATCTGGGGCGCTACACGATCCCGGCGCCGTTCTGGGTGGCGATGATCATGGGCCTGGTGTTCATGGTGCTGATCGCCTACCCGTTCATCGAGAAGCGCCTGACCGGCGACGTCGTGCGGCACAACCTGCTGCAGCGTCCGCGTGACGTGCCGGTGCGTACCGCGATCGGTGCCATGGCGATCGCGTTCTATCTGGTGCTGACCTTCGCGTGTGACAACGACATCATCGCGCTGAAGTTCGATCTCTCGCTGAACGCGACGACGTGGTTCTTCCGCATCGCGCTGCTGGCCGCGCCGCCGATCGCCTACCTGCTGGCATACCGGTTCTGCCTGGGTCTGCAGCGTGCGGATCGGGATGTGCTCGAGCACGGCATCGAGACGGGTGTGATCAAGCGCCTGCCGCACGGTGAGTACATCGAGATCCATCAGCCGCTGGGCCCGGTCGACGATCACGGCCACCCGATCCCGCTGGAGTACCAGGGCGGGGTCGTGCCCAAGAAGATGAACAAGCTGGGTCTGGCGGGCAAGCCGGGCATGGGCTCGTTCCTCAAGGCCGACCCCGCGGCGCAGGCCGCGGAGCTGAACGCCTACGAGCACGATGAGCACCACAAGCAGCTCGAGATCCTGGCCGAGTACCAGGATCAGGCCGCTGGTGGCGACGGCGGCAAGCACGAGCACTGAGCTCACCCACCCCGCCGGCTCCGCCGGCTAACCATCCCCTGGGTTACTTCAGTAATCAGGCCCCGAGTCGGAAACGGCTCGGGGCCTGCTGCTGTACAGGGGCAACACGCCGGACGAGGATTTCGAGTACCGAGCGTGGCGCGGGGGCGCGTTGGTTACAGTCCAGGTGTGAGGAAGACGATAGCCGGTGCGCTGCTCGGATTTGTTGCCTTGGGGACCCTCGCCTGCGCCACCACCGCGCAGGCGGCGCAGGGCGCGCTGCTCATCAACGGCCATCCGTATCCGAATGCCGAGAGTTGCGTGACGATACACAAGTTCCCGGTCCGTCTGCGGATCGTCAACAACAGCGCCGAGCTGGCGCACGTCTATCTGCTGCCCGGATGTAAGGGCGGCGTCACCAGCGCCGTGAACGCCGGCGCCAAGGCCTCCCCGATCGGGGCCTCGGTACTGGCCGAGTAGCACGAGGCCCAGCCGGGCAGGAGGCTCAGTCTCCCAGCGAGAACCCGGCCTCTACCTCGGTGCGCGAATACGACTTGAACGCAATGTGGGTCGCGGTGCGCAGCACACCGGGGGTCTTGTTCACATGGCCCGTGACCACCTCGGCGATCTGTTCGTGATCGCGCACGCGCACCGTCGCGATCAGGTCGACATCGCCCGCGCACGAATACACCTCGGTGACGCCCTCGAGTTCCGCCAGCGCCTGCGCGGTCTCCGGAATGCGTGCGGCCTCGGCGTGGATCAAAACGATCGCGGTAATCATGCAGCCGAGTCTATTTCCCCTCGTCATCCCGGCGTGCATTCGGCCGGGATCTCACGCCGGATAGGTGTGGCCGATCAATGGCCGTCGCGGACATGGGCCGGTCAGGTGTCCGTTTGTGCCAGGTAGTCGCGGCCCGCCGATTCGGTGCGGGTGGCGGCCTCGGCGCGTTCCAGCCAGGACAGCCACGGGCCCGCACCGAGGCGGGGTTCGCAGTAGCCGTCGGTGGTCTGGACGATGCGGGTGCCGGGCTGGTCGAGCCAGCGGACCAGCAGGGCGGCCTCCTCGGGTGCGGCGCCACGCAGCGGGGGATAGGCGGCGTTGTCCGGCGATTCGGCCGGTTCATCGGATCGTGCGGCTGGGGCGTTCGGGGGTATGGCCGATCCCGTCACCGACGCCACCGCGGCGATGTCGAGTAGAGCCGCGGTTTGTGCGGCGGCGGGGCCGTCGAGCCGGGCGGGGATCACGGTTTCGGCGGCGGCGATCAGGCTGTCGACGACCAGCATCGGGGGGACCCCACGGGCGGAGGTCCCGGCGGCGGCCAGACGGCCGTAACGGATTACCGCGAACTCCCAGCCGCCCGCCTCGGCCCGGCGGGCGGCCACGATCTCGGCGATGCGGGCCAGGGCGGCCAGGCGCTGGGTACGGCGCAGCGCGCGCACGGCCGCGGCAGTGCGGTCGCGCACTCGGGTCGCGGCCTCGAAATTCTCTGCGGTCGAGCAGGATTCGAGACGTTCGCGCATGGCGTGCAGCGGTGCGTCCGACCGACCCGTGAACAGTTCTCGCACGGTATGCGGTGCCGCGGCGTATTCCGCTGCACCGGAAGCCGTTCCGGCCCGGCCCGCCGGGCAGCCGCCGACGGCCGCAGGCGGGCAGTCGGCCCCGTGGCGACCGTGCGCGGGGATCCGGGTGGTGCAGGTGCGCAGGCCGCAGTATTCCGCGACGTGGGTGGCGACCTCGACGGCGGATGCGCGGGATCCGAACGGTCCCAGTGCATCCCGGGCCGGGCTGCGGGTGATTGCGAAGCGCGGGAACGGCTCGGCGGTCAGCGTGATCCACCAGGCGCGCTGCGGGAATTTCGAACGCCGGTTGTACGGCGGGGTGTGCGCGATCAGCAGCCGCAGCTCCCGCACCCCGGCCTCGAGTCCGTGCGCGCACGGCACGTGGTCGATCCGGGTGGCGAGGGTGACCATCTCGCGCATCCGCGGGCGGGTCTCCGAACCGGTGAAGTAGGTGCGCACCCGGCGGCGCAGATTCACCGCCGTCCCTATATAGAGGACCTCGTCCGACGGGCCGCGGAACAGATAGACCCCGGGTACGGCGGGCAGATCCGTGGCCAGCACGCGCTTGGCGCGCTGGCGCCGGGTCACCGCCGGCAGGTAGTCGATCAGCTCGGTGAGGCTGTGCACGCCGAGGTTGCCGACCCGGCCGATCAGCGCGTGCAACACGTCGACCGTCGCGCGGGCATCGTCCAGGGCCCGGTGCGTGGGGCGCGTCTGCGCGCCCAGCAGTTCGGCCAGCGCGGACAGCCGCACCGTGGGCGCCTCGTCGCGCGGCAGGATCCGGCGGGCCAGTTGGACGGTGCACAGCACCTGGGCGGCCGGCCACGGCGTCTGGCAGCGCAGCGCGGCAGCCTTCAGGAATCCGATATCGAAGCGCGCGTTGTGGGCGACCAGTACCGCCCCGGCCGCGAACTCCAAGAATCCGGGCAGCACCGCGTCGATCCGCGGGGCGGTGCACACCATCGCCGTCGTGATCCCGGTGATCTGCACGATCTGCGGCGGAATCGCGCGGCCCGGATCGACCAGGGTGGCGAATTCGCCCAGCACCTCGTCCCCGCGCACCTTCACCGCGCCGATCTCGGTGATCGCGTCCCCGTCCGGGCTGGTCCCGGTGGTCTCCAGGTCGACGACGACGAATGTGGTGTCGTACAGCGGTGTATCGAGGTCGTCGAAGGCCAGCTGGGCCGGTCGGGGGGCGGGCTGGTGCACGTGGGGCAGCGTATTGCGGGGGTACGACACGAATGGCCGCCGTGGCGGATGCGGAGAATTCGGCGGCGCGATACTCGATGCGCGCGGCCCGATTCGCTTTATTGCATCGAAATGTGGCCAGGGTCACATTGATGCGATTCGGTGATCAATCACCCCGAGGTTGAAGATCGCGCCGAGGCGATGCCGGGGGCATGCCGCCGGCGCCCGTTGTGGTTCGTCACAAATGACGAACTGTTCGGTCGCCTTCAAGGCATAAAGATCCCGTCTACATGCTGATTCCCCGAATGAACACATTCCAAACCGGCGGGCGTCGAACAGTTCTGGGGAGCCGATAGCTCCTCGGGAACTCCCAGGTCACAGTCGGTCGTTATGGTTTCGTAATTGGTGTGATAAATCTCGCACGACATGCGCTTCGCAAAAGTTGCGAACTCCCGCCGGGCGTGGTCACGGCTTTACAACGGACCGTTATGTGTTCGTAATCTAAGTCAGACCTTGCGGGCTGGACGCACCATCCGGTGCGGCGCCGCGAGGCAGATGAGGAGTCACCGCATCATGGCGATCAAGCGACAGGCCCGTCAGGCCGTTGCGGCCGGAGCCGTAGGCGCTGCCACCCTCGGTGCGCTGCTGCTGTCCACCACGCCCGCCGCGGCCGCACCGGTCGTCATCCCGGGCGTCGGCAACTTCGATGTGCCCGATCAGGTCATCAACGCGATCCCGAAGGGCGCGATCCCCCCGAACATGATCCCGCCCGGTGTCCAGATCCCGGGCATCACCCAGGCACCCGCCCCGGCCGTGACCGTCGGCCAGCGCGCGGCCGATGCCGCGCTGTCCCGGGTCGGCGACCCCTACGTCTACGGCGCCACCGGCCCGAACGCCTTCGATTGCTCGGGGCTGGTCAAGTGGTCTTACGCCCAGGCGGGCCGGGACCTGCCGCGCACCAGCTATGAGCAGCTCGACTCCGGTGCGCCCGTCGCGCTGAACTCCCTGCAGCCCGGCGATGTGGTGTCGTACTACGGCGGTAGCCACTCGGGCCTGTACGTCGGCAACGGCAACATCGTGCACGCGTCCACCTACGGTGAGCCCGTGAAGGTCGCGTCGCTGTACTCCATGCCGATCGCCGGTGCGCGCCGCTACTAGCCGAGGCCCGACAACCGTGTGGCAGTGGCCGTGATCATCTTGTGGCCTGCTGGACACGGACGGCTGCTGTTCCGTAACCTGATCGAGACCTTCGTGATGACCAGCTCGGAGCACGTGGCGCGCCCGGCGGGCCCGGAGGAGGCAGCTTGCGTAACCACGTAGGGCCCTCGGAAGCGCCGCCACTACACGGAACGAGGCACTACAGGCAGTGACCGCCCAGCATCGGAACAGACGAACCAGACACCTGGTAGGAGGGTCGCTGGCGGTAGGTGCGCTGGTATTCGGCGCCTGCGCCGGTGGGGGCGCATCCGCAGACCCGGTCGCACCGCCGACCAGCGCCAGCGATGCGGTACAGAAGCTGATGGATCTGTCGCATCAATCCGAACAGCTCAATCAGCAGGCGCTGCAGGCCCAGCAGGACCTGAATGCCAAACAGGCCCTCGAGCGCACCACCGACGCGAAGCTGGCCACCGCCAATCAGGCCGTCGGCGCGGCGCAGGCGCAGGTGAACCTCTATCGACCGGCCATCGACCGGACCACCATCGCCGCCTATATGGGCGCCCGCACCAACCGCCTGTTCTCGGTGCTCACCAGCGATTCCCCGCAGCAACTGCTCGACCAGATGTCCACGCTGGATGTCCTGCAGGCGCAGACCGGCGCCCAGCTCGCGAAGTACACGAAGGCCACCGACGCCGCCTCCTCGGCCCAGTCGATCGCCGCGAAGGCCTCCGATGCCGCGCACGCCGCCGAGCAGAAGGCCGACGCGGTGCGCACGGATCTGGAACATAAGCGCGCCGATCTGCAGGGCGCGATCGCCCAGGTCATCCAGGCGTGGGGCCAGCTGTCGGTGGGCGACCGGGCCTCGCTGTCCCATTCGCTGTTCCCGCCCGGCTTCGATCGCGAGACGCTGCTGCAGGGATTGGTCCCCGGCAGCGGCACCAGCGCGCTGGCCGCGGCGCTCACCCGCGTCGGCGATCCGTACGTCTGGGGAGCCACGGGGCCCGACGAGTTCGACTGCTCGGGTCTGGTGCAGTGGGCATTCCATAAGGTCGGGATCAACCTGCCGCGCACCAGCGAGGAGCAGGTCACGGTCGGGACGCCGGTCGCCCGGGATCAGCTGCAGCCCGGCGATGTGGTGTTCTTCTACTCCGATGTCTCGCACGTAGGGATCTACGCCGGGAACGGAATGCTGTTGCATGCGTCGACATTCGGTGTGCCTGTGCAGGTGGCACCGATGGGGTCGTTCCCCTACTACGGGGCGCGGCGATATTGGATCGGGATGCCGTAATCACACCGAGGTGAGCGTGAGCGTGCTGATATGACTGCGTTGACGCAAGTGCGTGGCTGGCTGGCGGCCAAGCGGCGGTTCGAATTCGTCGCCACCGTCGCGATGGTGGTGGCCCTGACCGCCATCGGTGGAGCGCTGGTGCTGCTACCGCGGTCGGCGCTGCATATCCGCCCGGAGCCCGCGGCGGCGGAGGCCGCCGAACCGGCGGTCCCGGCCGATCCGCAGCTGGGCGAGCTGCGCCGGACCATGGAGTCCTACGGACCGGTTGTCACACAACAGGTTTCCGACGACGACGGCCGACTATCGGTGGTCTACGGGCACCCCTACCAGCGCGCCGATGTCGAGACGCTGGCGGGAGACATCGGTGCCGCGGCGACCGCGGTCACCCAGCTGTGGGGGCCCGGCTGGGCGCGGTCCGCGGTGGTGGCGGTGGCGTCGAGTCCGGCCGAATTCGCGGCCCTCACCCATGAGACCGGGCAGGTGTCCGATCAGGTCGCCGCGGCGTCGGTCTCGGATCCGTTCGTCCCGGGCGCCCCTCCCACCGGACAGCGCATCGTCTTCAGCGCCGATGCCGGTCGCCGACTGGGCCTCGACGGCCTGCGGGACACGCTGCGCCACGAACTCACCCATGTGGCCGCCCGCGCGGTGACCGTCGACGGATCCCCGCAGTGGACCCTCGAGGGCTTCGCCGAATACTCCGCCCATCGCGGCGAGAATCGGACCTTCGCCCAGCTCGCGCCCGTGGTGGCCGCGGCCGCGCGCGTCGGCGAACTGCCCGCGGATCTGCCGTCCGACAGCGCATTCACCCCGACCCCGGGCAATAACGCCGCCCTGGCCTATGAGCAGGGCTGGTCGGCGAACGCCTTCGTCGCCGCGGAATTCGGTGACCCGAAACTGGTGGACGTCTATCGCCGCATGGCCACCGGGCCGAAGGATCCGACCGCCCTTGACGGCATCCTGCGCGACACCCTGGGCGTCGACCACGCGGAATTCGTCGCCCGCTGGCGCGACTGGATCAAGACCCACGCTGCCGCTTGATCGGCTGTTACCGCGATGACGGACCGCTGGGATGCGGGGTGCCACCCACGAGGGTGTCCCGGGCGGTCAGGCGGCTCCAGCGGGAATTCCCCTGGCGCCCCACAGCTCCGCAATGCGACCGTCGGCGACGCGGAAGATTTCGACTATCGTTGCGGTCTGGCCGTTTTCGGCCATGCCGTGCACCGTGGAACGCAGCGCGACCCGGTCGCCGTCGGCGAAGATATCGTCGATCGCCGTGAACACCTCCGGATACATTCCGGCCATGGCCTCCCATGCGGAGCGGACCGCATCGCGGCCCGCATCCAGGGGATGGCTGTAGAAATCGGGGGCGAAGATCTCCCCGACCGCATCGAAATCGCGGTTGTTGAATGCGTCGTGCATCCGGCGGCCGAGCTCGATGGGATCTGTCGCGGACATCGGGGACCTCTCCTCGGGGGTGTCGGGCGCGGCGCGGCCGACACCCATGCGGTACGGCCGCCGCGGGTCCATTGCACCGGCGATCCGAATGCGGTGCAACTCATTTCATCGCATCCGAGCCGCCGTGGGGCCGCACGTGCGTGCCTCGTTAGACTCCCCGCATGGCGCGCACCCTGCTGGTCACCAACGATTTTCCGCCGCGGCCGGGCGGAATCCAGTCGTATGTGCATGCGTTGGCGACGCAGTTGCCGCCCGATGAGCTGGTGGTTTATGCGCCGCGGTGGCGCGGGGACTCGCATCTGCGGTTCGATGCGCAGCAGCCGTTCCAGGTGGTGCGCCATCCCACGACACTGATGGTGCCGACGCCGCTGGTGCTGCGGCGCGCGGCGAAACTGTTGCGCGACGAGCAATGCGAGACGGTCTGGTTCGGCGCGGCCGCACCGCTGGCGCTGCTATCGCCGATGCTGAGGCGCGCGGGTGCGCAGCGGATCCTGGCCAGCACCCACGGGCACGAGGTGGGCTGGTCGATGCTGCCGGCGGCGCGGCAGTCGCTGCGGGCGATCGGCAACACCACCGACACCATCACCTATGTCAGCAAGTACACGCGGCGGCGGTTCTCTGCCGCCTTCGGCCCACGGGCGGCGCTGGAATATCTGTCGCCCGGCGTCGACGCCGAGACGTTCCGGCCGGACCCGGCCGCGCGCAGCGAGCTGCGCGCGCGCTATGGACTGGGGGAGCGGCCGACCATTCTGTGCCTGTCCCGGCTGGTCCCGCGCAAGGGGCAGGACATGCTGATCATCGCGATGCGCCTAATTAAGGAGCGCATCGACGGCGCGGTGCTGGTGATCGCCGGCGGCGGACCGTACGAGGATCGCCTGCGCGCCCTGGCCCAGGCCCTCGAGCTCGGTGATGACGTCGTATTCACCGGCCGGGTGCCCGCGGCCGAACTCGCCGCGCATCACACCATCGCCGACGTCTTCGCGATGCCGTGCCGCACCCGCGGCGCGGGACTGGACGTCGAGGGTCTGGGCATCGTCTATCTGGAGGCCTCGGCCAGCGGGGTGCCGGTGGTGGCCGGAAATTCCGGCGGTGCACCGGAAACGGTGCTCGAGGATCGCACCGGTCATGTGGTCGACGGTCGGTCGCCGCAGGAGATTACCGAGGCGATCGTCTCCGTCCTGTCCGACCGGGATGCCGCGGCGGCCATGGGCGCCGCGGGCCGTGACTGGGTGCGGCAGGAGTGGCAGTGGGCCGCCCGCGGCGACCGGCTGCGCGCGCTGCTGGACGGGAATGTGCGATCGAGCGGTGAGTTAGGCTCACCGGCATGAGTAGCATCCAGGTGGCCGACCAGACATTTGTCGTAGCCCCCGGGGCAGCGGTCGCCGAGGTGCTGGCCGATCGCGGCCGGTGGCGCGGCTGGTGGCCCGATCTCACCCTCGAGGTGCGAGAGGACCGGGCCGACAAGGGAATCCGGTGGGCGGTGAGCGGCGGGGTGACCGGCACGATGGAGGTGTGGCTGGAGCCGTCGCTGGACGGGGTCATCCTGCACTACTTCATGCATGCCGAGCCGGCGCGGCCCGCAGCCCCGGGCCCCGCGGCGGCGCGCGAGCTGTTGGCGGCCAATCGGGCCCGCCGAGTCGCGGGCAAGAAGATGGCCTTCGAGATCAAGGCGCGCCTCGAGACCGGCCGCGCCGTCGGCGAGCCGCCCCGGCCGCACCTGATCACCACCTGAATCCCGTTCTCCCACACCGCACGCCGGAAAGGAATCGCCCGCAGCCATGGCCGACCGGACCCAGAGGTCGATCATCATCGATGCCCCGTCGGATCGGGTGATGGCCGTCATCGCCGACCTGGAGTCGTACCCGGAATGGGTGGCGGCGGCGCGTTCGGTGGAGATCCTGGACAAATTTCCCGACGGCCGCGCCCGCACCGCGCGGTTCGTACTCGACGCGGGCGTCGTCAAGGACACCTACGTGCTCTCCTACACCTGGCGCCCGGACGGCAGGGCGGTGAGCTGGCAGCTGTCCAGTGGTGACCTGCAGAAGGCCCAGGACGGTACCTACGAGCTGATCGCGCAGCCCGACGGCACCACCCAGGTGGTCTACGAGCTCACGGTGGATCTGACGATCCCGATGATCGGCATGTTCAAGCGCAAGGCGGAGAAGGTCATCACCGACACCGCGCTCAAGGAACTCAAGAAGCGGGTCGAGGACTGAGCCCGAGCGGGCCGCGGCGAACCGGCGTTCCGACCCGGCTGGAGCTGTTCGCCGGTAAGGGCGGCGTCGGCAAGACGACCCTTGCCTGTGCGGCCGCCATGTCGTACCGCGATGCGGGGGAGCGGGTGCTGCTCGCCTCGCTGGACCAGGCGCACTCCCTGGGCGATGCGCTCGGCTTCCGATTCCCGCACGACCCCGGGACGGTCGCCGGAATCACCTCGATACTGCCCGATCTGGACGTGATAGAGCTGGATTCCCTTGCGCTGCTGGAGGATCGCTTCCGCGACCTGGTGCGCGCGCTGGGTGGGGCCGGCCATGAGCACGGGGTGGATTTCGCCGCGCTCGATCCGGCCGAGCTGACCGGACTGCCGGGCGTACAGGAACTGCTGATGCTCAGCGAGATCGCCGAATTCGCCGACGAGGACGATTGGGACGTGATCGTGCTGGACTGCCCGCCCACGGCGGACATGTTGCGCATCATGACCGGCCCCGACACGCTGCTGGGCTATCTCGAACGGATCTGGCCTGCCCACGCCCGCGCGCTGAGCGCCTCCGGCCTCGACGTGCGGCGCGCGGTCCTGGCCGCGGCGGTGGAGCGGATCGCCGTCGCGGTGACCCGGATCCGCGATCTGCTCGCCGATCACGACCGCACCGGCGCGCGGCTGATCACCGTCGCCGAGCGGGTGGCGGCGGCCGAATCGGCGCGGACGCTTTCGGCGGCGGCCCTGCTGGGCCTGCGGTTGGACGAGGTCGTGGTGAACAGGGTGCTCCCGCCGCTGGATCTCGGGGACCAGGACGCATCGACGCAGCCGTCGCGTTCGGTGGACTCGTCGCCGGATGTGGAGCCCCCACTGCATCCGGCGGTGCGGTGGTATGCGCAGCGACGGGCCGAGCAGCTCGGGGTGGTGGCGCAGTTGCGCGAGCGGATGCCGGGCGTGCCGGTGCGGATTGTGCACCACAGTGGGTCCGAGCCGGTGGGTGTACAGGCCCTCGCGGCGCTGGCGGCGGCGAACACGCGCGGGAACCGGGCAGAAATCGCCGGAGACCCTATGCTTGGCGACGAGATCGGCGCTGCCGAGGCGGCCACCGCGGCCGGTCGTACCGGCGAACCGCAGGTGCGGCTGGAGTCCGGCACGGGCCTGGAGTCGGTGTTCACGCTGCGACTACAACTACCCGTGGTCGACCCGGCGACGCTGCGCCTGGGACGAGTGGAGGACGATTTGATCGTGGGAGCGGACGGAATCCGGCGCAGGCTGCGCCTGGCCCCGGTGCTGCGGCGATGCACGGTCGACGGCGCCGAACTGGGTGGTGGCCTGCTGGTAGTGCGCTTCCGCCCCGACCCCGAGGTGTGGCCGCAATGACCGACGACCGGGAAACCGCCGCCTCGGGCCCCGATGCGTGGGACGAGTCCGAACACGAGGCACATCTCGGCGAATTCGCCGAGGAGCTGCGGCTGCTCGTCGAGACTGTGCTGGAGCGGGTCGAGCCGGTGTTGCGCCGCGCCGCCGCCGACGGGCGCACCGAATGGGGCGGCTGCAGCTGGTGCCCGGTGTGCGCGGCGGCCGCGCTGGCCCGCGGGGAACATCATGACGTCGTCGCCGCTATTGCCGGACACGGCACCGCGATCGTGACGGTGTTGCGTGAGGCGCTGGCCGGTGTACCGGTCGAGCCCGTAATGCCGACCGGTACAGATGCGGACGACGGCTCGGCCGTCGGTGAGCCGCCCGATAAGACATACGCGCGCGCCGCCGATTCCGTCGCAGGTCCTGCGGCACGCGCTGCCACCGACCGGAGTGCGTCCGGTCCGCCCGGGCGCGAATCGGGGCCCCGCGCGGGTGAATCCCGCAGTTCGAGGCCCCAGTACGTCGCGATTCCGGTGCAGATCAAGTCTTAACGCCGCCGCCACCACCGACAAGAAAGGAGACGGCGCTTCCTCCCCCTCGTAAACGAGAGGGTATCCGCGCCGAACACCTGATGACCACACGCATCGGGCGGGAGCGGCCCCTGACCGTCGGCATCGATGTCGGCGGCACCAACATTCGGGCGTCGGTCGTCGACGGCGAGGGCGAGGTGCTCGACACGGTCCAGGCCCCGACCCCGCATTCGGAACGGGCCCTCGAGGACGGCCTCGAGCGGGCCGTGCGCGAGTTGCGTGCGCGCAATCCGATCGGCGCGGTCGGACTCGCGGTGGCGGGATTCGTCGACGAGACACGCACATCGGTGCGGTTCGCCCCGCATCTGCCGTGGGAGGATTCGCCGGTCGCGCGGCGGCTGTCCGATCGGCTCGAGCTGCCGGTGATCCTCGAGCACGACGCCAACGCGGCGATGTGGGCGGAGTACCGCTTCGGCGCCGCGGCCGGCGCGCATAACGGAGTGCTGGTGGCGATCGGCACCGGAATCGGCGCGGCGCTGCTGGTCGGCGGCGAGCTGTACCGCGGAAGTTTCGGCGTGGCACCGGAATTGGGGCATCTGCAGGTGGTGCCGCACGGCCGGGCGTGCCCGTGCGGCAAACGCGGCTGCTGGGAGAGGTATTGCAGCGGAACGGCTCTGGTGGATACCGCGCTCGAGATGCTGGCCACCGACCCGGCCAGCTCGACGGTGCTGGCACGCGAATCGTACCGGGATCCAGGCTCCTTGACCGGTCGCCGGGTGGCGGGGGCCGCGCAGGACGGCGATCCGGTGGCGCAGCGGGTGATGGCCGAGTTCGCGCGCTGGCTGGGGCTGGGGCTGGCGTTCGTCAGCGATATCTTCGATCCGGATCTGATCGTCATCGCGGGCGGGGTGAGCTCGTCGGCGGGGCTGTTCCTGGACGAGGCCCGCGAGCACTACGCGGCCGCGATCACCGGCGGCCGGCACCGGCCGATGGCCCGCATCCGCACCACGCAGCTGGGCGAGGGCGCGGGCATGATCGGCGCCGCGGAGCTGGCTCGGGCCGCCCTGGGCGAGGGGGAATCACCGGGCGGGGCGGTGGGGCGCACGAAGACCGAGCCGAGCCGAGTGGAACAGGGTCGGCCGGAGCGCCGCAAACAGGCCACGGCGGGCCGGAAATCGACGGGAACGGCCGCGCGGAAGTCGAGCCCGGACGGTGCCGCGGGCGCTCGCCGCTGACCGGGATATTCCCAGGTTGTGAAATCCTCCATGCGGGCTTGGTCACAGCTGGTTGACGGCGGTAAAGTCGGCACCGGACTGTGGTGCCCGCAACGACGCCGGTCCCGGAATGCATACAGGGTTGAAAGGACGCAATGTTCTACTGGCTGTTGAAGTTCGTATTCGTGGGCCCGCTGCTGTGGTTGAACCGGCCCACCGCCGAGGGTGTGGAGAACATCCCGGCAGACGGACCGGTCATCCTCGCGGGCAATCACCTCTCGATTGCCGACTGGCTGTTCGCCCCCCTGCTGAGCCCGCGCCGCATCACCTATCTGGCCAAGGCCGAATACTTCACCACCCCCGGCCTCAAGGGCCGGCTGCAGAAGTGGTTCTTCGCGGGCGCCGGTCAGTACCCGATCGACCGCAGCGGAGCCGATGCCGCCGAGAACGCGCTCAACACCGCCCGCAAACTGCTGGACGAGGGCCGCGTGGTCGGGCTGTACCCGGAGGGCACCCGCTCGCCGGATGGCCGCCTGTACAAGGGCAAGACCGGTGTGGCGCGGCTGGCCCTGGAGACCGGTGTCTCGGTCATCCCGGTGGCGCTGATCGGCACCGACGAGGTCTGCCCGCCCGGGCCGTTCCGGTGGCGGTTCAAAAAGGTGACCGTGAAGTTCGGTAAGCCGATCGACTTCTCCCGCTATGAGGGCATGGGCGGCAACCGCTTCGTCGAGCGCGCGGTGACCGACGAGATCATGTACGCGCTGATGCAGATGTCCGAGCGCGAGTACGTCGACGTCTACGCGGCCAGCCTGAAGAAGGGCGTGCCCTCGGGCAGCCGCCCGGAGGCCGACCGGATGCCGGAGTCGGTCGCCAGCTAGGCGGGCCCGTCCTGGAGGGCCACTCGCCGGCTGCCGCTGCATTCGGTGGGTGGCCCCGCCGTCCCGAGGCGGTCGATGGCTAGGTCAGTCGGCGTGAGACCTCGATCGCCTCGAACTTGGCGAGGTTGTGGCGGGCGTCGGCGAGGGCGTCGTGCGCGTCCTGGGGGACAGGCGGCAGGGGTGGGCGGCCGTGGGCGTCCCAGTGCTGGCGAAGTTCGTTCGTGTAACGGGGCATGGAGCTGGGCAGATCCACCATGGAACCCCACAGCTGGCACAGGGCCACGTGGTCGTATGCGCCGACCCAGGCCCAGAGTTCGGGTTCCACGCTGGGGCGGGGAATCAGGAATCGGTACAGGTCGTCGCGGATCTGGCGGCGGGTGCGCCACAGGGGTGAGGCGGGGGAGGGCAGCTTCGGCAGCACGTGGCGCCGCACCCAGGGGCCCGCCTTGTCGGGGTTGAATTCGCTGGAGACCGCGTAGTATTCGCGTCCGTCCTCGCAGACCACGCCGATCGAGACCAGGTCGATGACGACGCCGTCCTCGATGAATTCCGAATCATAGAAATATCGCAGCGGGATCGGTCTCTCCTTGTTCGGGCCGCGGCGTCGGCGGCGGGTGTGGGCCGGGCGCCGGTCCGTCGGTAGAGGTTACGGCGTGTTCTCGGTGTGTCTCTGTCCAGGGGAGTGCCGCCCCCAGCCATCCCAGTTCGCGCAGGTCCGGCCGGATCTCTATTCTTAACTGGTGAACTGGACCGTCGATGTACCGATCGATCGCCTGCCGGAACTGCCTCCGCTGCCCGTGGAGCTGCGCCGGCGGCTCGACGACGCGCTCGCGCGCCCCGCGCTGCAGCAGCCGTCGTGGAATCCGGACATCGCCGCGAATATGCGGACCGTCCTCGAGAGCGTGCCGCCGATCTGCGTACCCGCCGAGGTGGAGGAGTTGCGCAGCCAGCTGGCGGAGGTGGCGCGCGGCGAGGCGTTCCTGCTGCAGGGCGGCGACTGCGCGGAGACCTTCGCCGATAACACCGAGCCGCATATCCGCGGCAATATCCGCACCCTGCTGCAGATGGCGGTCGTGCTGACCTATGGCGCGAGCGTGCCGGTGGTGAAGGTGGCCCGCATCGCGGGTCAGTACGCCAAGCCGCGCTCGGCCGATACCGACACCAAGGGCCTCAAGTCCTACCGCGGCGATATGGTGAATTCGATCGTCGCCGATTCCGCACTGCGCGAACACGATCCGTCGCGGCTGGTGCGCGCCTACGCCAACGCCAGCGCGGCGATGAATCTGGTGCGCGCGCTGACCGGCGCCGGCATGGCAGACCTGCACAAGGTGCACGACTGGAACCGCGACTTCGTTGCCCAGTCGCCTGCCGGCGCCCGCTACGAGCAGCTGGCGTCGGAGATCGATCGCGGCCTGCGGTTCATGAACGCCTGCCGGGTGCAGGATCCGAGCCTGCAGGCGGCCAAGATCTACGCCAGCCACGAGGCGCTGGTGCTGGACTACGAGCGGGCCATGCTGCGCCTGGCCGAGAACTCCGCCGGGGATCCGGTGCTGTACGACCTGTCCGCGCACTTCCTGTGGATCGGCGAGCGCACCCGCCAGCTCGACGGCGCGCATATCGCCCTCGCCGAGCTGCTGGCCAACCCGATCGGCCTCAAGATCGGCCCGGGCACGACCCCCGAGCAGGCGGTGGAGTACGTCGAGCGCCTGGACCCCAATAACGAGCCGGGCCGGTTGACGCTGGTGGCGCGCATGAGCAATCACAAGGTCCGCGACGTGCTGCCGCCGATCATCGAGAAGGTCCAGGCCACCGGGCATCAGGTGATCTGGCAGTGCGATCCGATGCACGGCAACACCCACGAATCCTCGACCGGATACAAGACCCGGCACTTCGACCGCATCGTCGATGAGGTGCAGGGCTTCTTCGAGGTGCATCGCGCGCTGGGCACCCATCCGGGCGGCCTGCACATCGAGCTGACCGGGGAGAACGTCACCGAATGTCTCGGCGGCGCGCAGGACATCTCCGATCTGGATCTCGAGGACCGGTACGAGACGGCGTGTGATCCGCGCCTGAATACGCAGCAGTCGCTGGAACTGGCGTTCCTCGTCGCCGAGATGCTGCGCTGATCTCCGGCTGTGATGACGGTGTGGAGGACGAGGGGCAGGCGCCGATGAACCTCGTCTTCCGCGGCGCCGGGGTGCTGCGGGTGGATCCCGCAGACCGGACCATCCTGCGGCTGCTGCGCGACCGCGACCGCGACGGCATCCCCTCGGAGGTCGTGCTGCGCGACGGCAGCCGCCTGCTGATCTTCAACATCTCCTGGGGCTTCGATCCCGCGGCGGTATCGGCGCAGGTGACCACGAATATCAGCCCCAGCATCGGCGGGGCGCCGGTGGACGTGTTCACCACCGATTCGGTCGTCGCGATCAACGATCCGGAGACCGGTGCACCGCTGCTCGCGGTCGCCTGAAACGCATACCCCGGTTCGCCGCCCGGCCTGCTCGTGGCCGGGATTTGTTGCGTGTCGGAGGATTCCGGCACTCGTCGAGCTGTGCTGGTGAAATCCCGAACAATGTTGTGCCGGTGTGGTTTTCAGCATCGCCCGGATTATGTGGTAAGAGTCACATCCCGAGATGATTAGCTAAAAGGTTGCTGTACTCGAATTGCTGAGTTAGGTTCCCACTGTTCGTGCGTCGTTGTTACGAACTAAATGCGGGAAATTCCGCGGGAGGACCTGATGAAGGCGATATCGGTTGCAGGAGAGTTGCTCGAGGGCAGGAATACGGCGTTCGTCGGACTGGAACGCCGCGCCGCGGCCGTCACTTCCGAGGGCCGGCCGGAGCCCATGATCCGGTCCGCCGGCGATCGGCTCGGCGGCGGGATGCGGCGTCCGGCGCTGCTGGTCGCGACCGCACTGGCCACCTACGAAACCGTCGTCGACGGGATCGAGGTGTCGGTGATGATCGAGCGCCCGGAGGTCGATCGCGCGGGAATCGCGTGGCGGTGCCGGATTCGCGTGGACCGCGCCACGGGCCGCCGGGAACAGTCCCAGGTCGTCGGGACCAGCGCGGAGGCCGTGCTGCGGCAGGCGATCGAGCTGGCGGCGACGCGGCTGGGCATCGGCGCGGCCGATCTGCTGGGGGAGGCGAGCGTGGGGATCGCGGCGGAACCCTCGGCGCGGACCGCGCGGCCGATCAGAAGGGCAGGATGGTCAGAGTGACCGTGCTGCCGGGTTCGATGTTGGTCCCGCCGACCGGCGTCTGCACACGGACCGTACCGCGATCGGTGCTGAACACTCGATTCAGCACGACCTTGAAGCCCTGGCCCTCCAGGTCGGCGCGGGCATCCTCGGCGCTCTTGCCGATCTCGTCGGGCACCTGTATCGCATTCGAGACATACAGCGTCACCGAACTACCGGACAGCACCGAGGTGCCCGCGGGCGGATCGGTGCCGACGACCTGATCGGCCTTGAATTGGCCGTCGAAGTGGGGCGTGGTGTCCTGCACCGTAATTCCCAGGCGCTGCAGCGCGGCCTTGGCGTCGTCGGTGCTCTGGCCGCTCAGATCGGGCAGGGTGACCTGCACGGAGCCCTTGCTGCGGAACACCTTCACCTCGGAGCCGCCCGGCAGGACCGTGCCGGGGGCCGGCTTCAGCTGCGCCACACTGCCCTTGGCGGCGGTGCTGGCGATCTCACCGCTGTCGACCGGGATCAGCCCGGCATCACGGATCGCCTGATCGACGGTGCTCACGTCCTGACCGGACTGGAACTGCGGCACCTGCGGCTTACCGCTGGACACCAGCACCGCGACCGTCGACCCCTTGAGCACCCGGGTCCCGGGCCCGGGGTCGGTACCTACCACGCCGCCGACCGGAATGGTGTCCGAGGCCTTGTTCCGGATGGTGGTGGAGAATCCGTCCTTCTGCAGCTCGGAGGTGGCGGTGGTGGTGTCCATGCCCGCAATCGCAGGGACCGACGAATAACGTTCCACGGCCAGATACCAGCCGCCGATGCCCAGCAGCAGCGCCAGGGCCACCACGATCGCCGCCCAGATCAGCACGAGACGCCGGGACCGGCCGCGATCGTCCGTGTAGGCCGGATAGGCGGACTCCGGATAGTAGGACTCCGGCGGCTCGACCGGCTCGACATAGCCGGTGGGCTCGGCGCGCATACCGCTGGTAAGCACCCGGGTATGCGGCGAGACGGGCGGCTCGGCCGCCAGGCGGGTGGTCGCCTCGGTCGCGGGCGAGGGTCCGCCGGGTGCGACGGCCCGGTAGCGGGCCGAGACGTGTTCGGCCGACTCCTTCGGCGCGGGCACCCGATAGGGGGGCAGGTTCAGCTCCCGCACGAGGCGCCGCAGCTCGGCGGCCATCTCGGAGGCATCGGCGAAGCGGTGTGCGGGCTCACGGGCGGTGGCCCGCGCGACCAGTTCGTCGAATTCCGGCGGCACGCCCTCGATGAACTGGCTCGGACTCGGCACATCCTTCTCGACGCGCTGATAGGCGATCGATAGGGAAGTATCGCCGGTGAACGGCGCACGCCCGGTGAGCATCTCGAAGATCAGCACGCCGAAGGAGTACACATCGCTGCGCGCATCGGCGCTGCCGTTGGTGACCTGTTCGGGCGACAGGTAGGCGGCGGTGCCCAGGATCACGCTCGCCGAGGTCATATTCGAGCCGGCGACCGCGCGCACCAGGCCGAAATCGGCGATCTTCACCTCGCCGGCATCGGAGATCAGCACATTCTCGGGCTTGATATCGCGATGCACCAGCCCGGCGTGATGCGCCACCCCGATCGCGGCCAGCACCGGCTCGGCGACCGCGGCCACCGCGTGCGGGGGCATCGGGCCGCGCTCGCGCAGCAGCTCGCGCAGCGTGCCGCCCTCTACCAGCTCCATGATCAGGAACGGATGATCGCCATCGACGCCCTGGTCGTACACCGCGACCAGGGAGGGATGCTTGAGCTTGGCCACGGCCCGGGCCTCGAACTCGAAACGGGTCAGGAATTGCGGGTCACCGGCGAATTTCTGATCCATCACCTTGATCGCGACCGGCCGGTCCAGGCGGGTGTCCACCCCCCGGTACACCATCGACATGCCGCCCCGCGCGATCGGTGCGTCGATGCGGTAACGCCCATCGAGCATCTGGCCGATCAACTGCTGTCCTCCGACTTTCACAAAGCTCTCACCTCTGGCTATGGCGCCGATCCGCGGCGCGATCTCGGCGATGAGCACCGCACCGTCCTGGCGACGGCACCAACGATCGTATAGGCGGATTCGATATGGGTGTCCCACGACGTGCGCTGCGGCCGTCGGTGCGGCGGGGGTGGGGGTGCGCCGAGACGGGTACTACCGTATGCGTCGTGAGTGCATTTCCATACAGCGACGATGTCCTCCCGGATTCGGTGACCCTGCTACCGCTGCCCGATGTGGCGCAGCAGCTGGGCATGGCCGTGACCCGGGTGCATCAGATGCTGCGAGACAATCAGATCATCGCGATCCGCCGGGACGGTGTCGCCGGGATTCCCAAGGATTTCTTCGATTCCGACGGCGCGGTCACCAAACATCTGTCCGCCCTGATCACTGTGATGCGCGACGCAAAATACACCGACGAGGAGATCCTGCGATGGATCTACCTCGACGACGACTCCCTGCCGGGCCGGCCCATCGATGCCCTGCACGGCCCGCTGGCCCGGGAGGTGATCCGCCGCGCCGCCGCCGACCCGTTCTGAAACATGGCCTTCGCTCAGCTGATGGCCGCGGCGGTGAATTCGGTTGCGGCGATGCGGAGCCTGCGGCGGCGGGGGACGACCGCGCGGCGGGCGAAGATTTCGTAGTCCGCGCGCTCGACCTCGTCGAGAATTCCCGCATACAGCACCGCGGCGGTCCGGATCGCCGGGCGCACCCGCGGCTGCAGCAGGGCGATGCCCGGTTCGGCGGTGCGGTAGAGCGCGCGGTTGGTGGCGATCAGATGGGCCAGGGCGCGGCGTAGCCGCGGTTCGATGCGGCCGGTGCGGCGGCAGTGCCGCAGCAGCTCCTCCTCGACGCCGAAGGCCGCCAGCTCGGTCGTCGGCAGGTATACCCGGCCGCGGTCGAGATCCTCGCCGACGTCGCGCAGGAAATTGGTGAGCTGGAATGCCTCGCCGAGTGCGGCGGCCGCCGGTTCGGCCTCGGGCACCGGGACCACCGTGCCCAGCACCGGCAACAGCTGGAGTCCGATCGCGGCCGCCGAGCCGCGCATATAGTCGCGCAGCTCGGCCATCGTGCGGTAGCGGTTGCGGAACAGCGCGCTGCCGGGCACATCCATGCGCATGGCGTCGAGGAAGATCCAGAAGTGCTGCGGTGCAATGCGATAGCGCGTGATGGTGTCGGCGACCGCGGCGAGCACCGGATCCTCCGGGGCGCCGCCCGCGCGAGGATCGAGCCGCTCGTGCAGGCGCTGCTCGATCCGATCCAGCTCCCGCGACGCACCGGCGACGTCCGAGGTTCCGTGATCGACGATGTCGTCGACCGCGCGGGCGAACGCGTACAGCGCGTGCACGGCCGGTCGACGCTCCGGCGGCAGCAGCCGTGTCGCCAGGAAGTAGGTGCGCCCGTGCGCCGCGGCGATGCGCCGGCAGTGCCGGTAGGCCGACACCAAATCTACGTCGGCGGCCGGGACGTCCGCGCAGACCCGGGCACCCACAGCGGGGCCACCCGTCACCCGACCGCCACCCCACCCGGAATCGCGGTGCGATGCCGTATTCACCTGGCGGACGGGCCGGTATCGGCGGTCGTGCGGCCCCGGCCGTTGGTCGCCCCCGGATCGACGGTGCCCGGATCGGCCCTGGTCGTGGTCGCCTGGCCCGGCCGCGTCAGGCCCGGAGCGTCACCACGCGGGGCCCGCGGCCGGGCCCGATCGACACGGCCTGGCCCGGCCGTCCTGCCGGTATCGCCGCGCAGGCGCAGGGGGTCGACCGTGCGCAGCGACAGGGCCGCCACCACCGCGACGAATGTCGCCGCCGCGACATGCCAGAAGTTGTACAGCCCGATGGCGCCGCCGGGCTCGAAGACCAGCATCAGCCAGGTGCACAGGCCGACGAGCACCATCAGCGTGCCGGTGGACATCGCGAAGCCCGCGGCCAGCGCCAGCGGCCACGAGTAGTACCAGGGCAGCGCGGCGGGGGACAGGATGACGATCGCGATGAACGCGATCAGGATGCCCAGCACCGCGGCCCGCTCGGTGAGCTTGAACCGCCACCACGTCCACACCAGGATCACCACCAGGGCGACCCCGCACATGCTACGGGTCCAGAACAACACCGAATCCAGCTGGAGCGGCGTGACCCAGGTGACCATATGCGCCATGATCGTCGGCAGCGAGAGCCAGTTGATGATCTTCTTCGATCCCGACAACGCCGTCAGCCAGCCGATGCCGACGCCGGCGGCGGCCGAGGCGGCGGCGAAGACCACCGCGAATATGGACAGCCCCAGCCCGCCGATCTTGGCGAAGGTCCACATCGGATGCGGTAGCGGCCCCTCGTTCTCGGCCGCCCGGCGTTCTCGCTCGTGAATCATCCAGACCCACACCAGGAACGGCAATGCCACACCGGCGGTGGCCTTGATCGCAACGGCCACCGCGAGCACCACGAAACCGCCGACGTGATGACGTTCGAGGACCAGCGCGATACCCGCGGCCATCAGCCCGACCATCAGCATCTCGTTGTGTGCGCCGCCGATCAGGTGAATCAGCACCAGCGGGTTGAGCACCGCCAGCCACAGCGCGACCGTCGGCTTACCGCCGAGGTGTTTGGTCAGATGCGGGACCGCCCACAGCATCGCGGCCAGGCCCGGGAGCATCACCCACCGCATGGCCCAGGTCCCCGCGACCACGTTGTCGCCGGTGACAGTGGTGATCCACTTGCCGAGTAACAGGAAGATCGGGCCGTAGGGGGCGGTGGTGGTGGTCCACACCGTGCTCACGTTGTCCAGCAGTACGCCCGGATTGGCCACCGGGCCCACCTGGTACGGGTCGAATCCGTCGCGCAGCAGCGCGCCCTGGGCCAGGTAGGAGTACACGTCCTGGCTGAACATCGGTACCGCGAACAGCAGCGGGAAGATCCAGATGCCAACGATCGCGCGCAGCTCATTGAGAGTCACCGAACTGCTCGACGACGCACCGCGCCCGATCGTGATCCGGCCCAACCGGACCCAGGCGATGATCATCGCCAGCACGCCCAGCCACACGACCATCGTCGCCAGCGCGTACCCGTGCCCGAATCGCAGCCACGACAGGTGCGCGGACTCGAGCAGCGGATCGTTGCGGCGCACGGCGCCCGCACCCAGTCCGCCGAGGGTGATCATGAGCGAGCCCCAGAAGCCGAGCAGCGCGGCATGACCCTCGGGGCTCCGGAAGAAATCGGCCGCGAAGCGCATCCACCAGCGCAGGGTGTGCGTCATTGCCGGGGCCACGGTGGGAGGGGCCTCGGTTGTCGCCGTGCGGGCGGGAGTCGCGGTCAATGGTTCGGGGGTCGGCATAGGGTCGTCGTTTCCCCCGGGAATCTGGTGCGGTCGAAACCGCGGTCAATAGGTCGCGGGCCAGTTTAGTAGTCCTCCGGGAACATTAGCGCGTCGGTTCGACCCGATTGTTCGTCGGGATGGCAGTGGGAGGTCTCAGGCGCCCGCACGGCCGCGGAATCGGCCCGCATCCGTCGTGCGTTCACCCGTTATCCGCTGGGCGGCCAGCTTTCCCGAGAGCAGCGTGGTCGGCACGCCGACGCCGGGAGTGGTGCCGCAACCGGCCAGCACCACATTGGCCGCGGTGCGCGGCAGATTGCGGGTGCGGAACGGTCCGGTCTGCCGGAACAGGTGTGCCGCGGAGAACGGCGTCCCGGCGATCATGCCCCGATCGGCCCAGGTCCGCGGGGTGTCCAGGTGATCGACGGTGAAATACTCGGCGATGCCGTGATAGCCGCGGCCCTCCAGGACCTCGAGCAGTTCGCGCAGATAGGCTGGGCCCAGGCGGGGCCAATCCAGCGGCGCCGCAGTGAGATTGGGGCACGGGGCCAGCAGGGACAGCGGTTCGTGGCGGGTGCCGCGGTCGATGAACAGGCCGGGATCGCTGAGCGCGGGCCGAGTCAGCAGCAGCGAGGGATCGCTCATTGGCCGCCCGCGGCCGGGCCGGGCGGCGATCTCGGCGAAGGTGCGATCCCAGGCGTGACCGAAGTCGATGGTGTGATGGTGCTGAACCGGCCAGCCCGCGGCGACCTCGGCCGGAATGGTCCCGTGCGCGACCACCGCCGACGGGGCGGCCCGCAGGGGACGCCGGCGCGTGATCCCGAAGCGGTCCAGCGAGCCCAGATCGGCGGTCAGGACGACGGCGTCGCAGTCGTAGTGGGTAGGTACCGTGCGCACGCGGCAGGCGCGGCCGTCGCGATAGTCGATGCCGGTCGCCTCGACGCCCAATTCCAGCCGTCCACCGGCCTCGGTGAACGCCCGCGCCAACGCCGCGGTGACCGCGCGCATGCCGCCCTCGGGGAAGTACACGCCCAGACCGGTGTCCATATGCGGGATTGCGCCGTAGACGGCCAGCGCCTGCGCGGGCGCCATCCCCGCGTACAGGGCCTGGAAGGTGAACAACCGGGCCAGGCGCTCGTCGCGCAGGGTCCGATCGACGCGCGCCCCGAGCCGCCCGAAGGCGCCCAGGCGCACCAGGTGCAGCAGCGCGGCCCGCTTGCCGGGGTCGGCGACCATATCCAGCGGGGAGTCGAAATTCGTATCCATGAACGGCCCGTAGGCCGCGCCGTAGATCCGGCCCAGCCACTCGCGCAGCCGTCGATAGCGCGGGACCTCGTCCGGGCCGCACGCGCGGGCGACCTCGGCCGCCATCCGCTCCGGATCGGAGTGGACCGCGATGGTCGAGCCGTCGGCGAAGCGGGCCCGATAGGCGGGCGCGAGCCGGTGTATGCGCAGGCCGCAGGATTCGGCATCGGTCCCGACGGCGGCCAGCGCCTCGTCGATCAGTCCGGGGAGGGTGAGAACCGTTGCCCCGGAGTCGATCTCGTAATCTGGTCCGCGATACACCCCGACCCGGCCGCCCGGGTGGTCGCTCCGCTCGAGCAGGGTGACCGTCCGCCCGGCGCCGGTCAGATACAGCGCCGCGGACAGCCCGGCCAGCCCCGCGCCGACCACAACAATGCGATCGGTTGCGCCATGGACAGTTTTCATGGTCATGGGCGGTGCCGCGACCTACGCGACGCGCTTGGTGGCGGCGATGGCCATCGCCTCCAGGCGCGCCTTCGCCTCGGGGGTCGCCGAACAGCCCGCCAGCGCGGTGAGGCCGCGGTCGGTGAGGTCGGCGATGCGGCGCTCCACATTCTCGACCGCGCCCAGGCCGGTGATCACCTCGCGCAGCCGGGTGACCTCGTCCGGGCTCACGTCGGTGCCCAGGCGGGCGCGCAGCAGCGCGGCCGCGGCCGGATCGGTGTCGTCGGCCCGGCGCAGTGCCTCGGCGATCAGCACCGTGCGCTTGCCCTCGCGCAGATCGTCGCCGGAGGGTTTGCCGGTCACCTCGGGATCGCCGAAGACGCCCAGCAGGTCGTCGCGCAGCTGGAAGGCCAGGCCGATATCGGTGCCGAAGGTGCGGTAGGCCTCGATCAGCGCCGGGTCGGCGTCGGCCAGGGCCGCGCCCAGGTGCAGCGGCCGTTCGATCGTGTAAGCGGCGGTCTTGTACCGGTTGATCCGCATCGCCGATTCAACTGAGTCATCCGCGCCGGCCTCGCCGTGTATGTCCAGCAGCTGCCCGCCGAGCACCTCGGTGCGCATGGCCGCCCAGACCGGGGTGAACCGGGCCCGCGCGGCGGGGGCAAGCCGGGCGGCGGCCACCATATCGTCGGCCCATGCCAGCGCCATATCGCCGACCAGCACCGCGACGCTGATGCCGAAATGCTCCGCGTCCCCGCCCCATCCGCGCGTGCGGTGCCGGTTCTCGAAATCCACGTGCACGGTGGGGAAGCCGCGCCGGGTGCGCGAGGAATCAATGATGTCGTCGTGGATCAGCGCGCACGCCTGCACCAGTTCCAGGGCGGCGCAGGCGTGCAGCACCGCCGGGGCGTACGGCCCGTCCGGATCGCCGCCCGCGCCCAGCCAGCCGGTCCAGGCGAAGGCCGGGCGGGTGCGCTTGCCGCCGCGCAGCACGAAATCCTGCAGCGCGTCGATGGCCTCCACGACGACCGGACCCATATCGGATACGGTCTCGCGGCGCGTGGCGAAGAATCGCTTCAGTGCCCCGCCGACCGCGGTGACCAGCCAGGTGGTGTCCGCAGGGGTCGGGCGGGTCGAGGTATCTGCTCCGGCCGACAACGGAACCTCCCAGGGTGATTCGCCGCGACAGCACTACGGCACACGCTGACGCATATGGTTTGGACGCGAGGGCGTCCCAGGAGGGAACGATACTGCGTCCGCCCTTGCTCATCTGCGGCCCGTTGCCCGAGCACCGCATCCGGGCCCCACTACACTGGGTCGGTGAGTTTCGACAATGTACGGGGACGATCGACCCCTGGCCGACCCCGGACGCCGCAGGTCTCCGGAACTCCGTCCATCGTGGGACAGCTCGGGCCGCGCCCCGACGGGAGCATCCCGTTCTCGGTGGAATTCAATCCGCCGCGCGATGCGGCCGCGGAGGCGCGGCTGTGGCGCGCGGCACGCGAATTCGAGCGCATGCATCCGGCATTCGTGTCGATGACGTACGGGGCGGGCGGCTCCACCCGAGACCGGACCGCCCGCGTGACGGGTCAACTGGCCACCGAGACCACGCTGCTCACGGTGGCGCATCTCACCGCCGTCGGGCACAGCGTCGCCGAGCTGCGCTCGATCGTGGGGGCCTACGCCGACGCCGGGATCCGTAATCTGCTCGTACTGCGCGGCGATCCGCCCGGTGATCCGCTGGGAGAGTGGCGCAAACACCCCGGCGGCGTGGAGTACGCCGAGGAACTCGTGCGCATCGTGCGTGGTCTGGGCGATTTTCACGTGGGTGTGGCCTCGTTCCCGCAGGGTCATCACCGCTCGCCGGACCTGGACCACGACAGCGAATTCCTGTGCGCGAAACTGCGTGCGGGCGCGGAATATTCGATCACCCAGATGTTCTTCGACGTGGATGACTATCTGCGGCTGCGGGATCGGGTGGCGGCCTGCGATCCGGTCCAGGGCGCCAAGCCGATCATTCCCGAGCTGATGCCGATCACCTCGCTGCGGACCGTGCAGCGCGCGGAGGAGCTGTCGGGTCGTCCGCTCCCGCCGGCGCTGCTGGCGCGCCTGGAGCAGGCCGCGGGCAACGATCCGGACGCCAACCGCAACGCCGTGCGAGCGGTCGGCATCGAGATCGCCACCGAGATCGGCCAGCGTCTGATTGCCGAGGGTGCGCCGTGCCTGCATTTCATCACCCTGAACTTCGCCAAGGCGACCACCGAGGTGCTGGCGAATCTCGGATACACCATGGTACCGGCGGCTGTCGAGGTTTAGCCGCAGCGTTTCGTTCACGAATAACGGCAGATTCGCTCCGATCGCGCGTACCGTCTCGTTTCGTCCACGACGACGAGGAGAATGCTGTGTTCACCCACCCCGCCAGCTCCGCAAGCTCCGCCGGCTTACCGTCCCCCGTGTTCACCCACCCCGCCGGCTCCGCCGGCTTACCGTCCCCGATGGCCGCGTTGCGCAGTCTCGTCCGTATCGCCGCTGTGGTGGGCGTCTTCGCCGCGCTGGCCTGCGCCGGTTCCGCCGCCGCGTCGGCCGCGCCCGCGGTTCTGCCCGATCCGGCCGCGGCCGGAGCACAGGCCGCCGGGTCGGGCGATGTGCTCGGCGCCTATCAGAGCGCGGTCGATGGGTTGCAGCAGTTCGGGATCGAGCCGTTCCTGTATCCGTCGGCGGCCGCGTTCTGCCACCAGGGCACCACGCTGGGGCTGGTCCCGGCGATCGCCGGTGCGGTGCCGGGCCCGTGGCCCAAGACGACGGTGCAGGTGCCGGGAGTCGATCTGTCCGCGGTGAAATCGGGTCAGACCATGTTCGCCTTCGTGCCCTACGGATTGGGCGCGGACGGCACGGACACCTCCGGAATGCAGGTCGCGTGGTTCAACACCAGCACCGGCCGCGGCGGGCTGGCGCCGATGGGCTCGCTGGCACAGGTCGCCACGACGATGGTTCCCGCGCAGGTGCCCGCGGAACTACGGCCGCTCGCACAGCAGGCCATTCAGAATTTCCTGTCCGCCTCCCTGCCCCTGGGCGGCGTGCGCGCGGTCCCGGTGAACACCGGCACCGGCACGGTCCTGGCCGCCGTCTTCGGCACGGTGAGCAACGGGAGCAAAAGCTGCATGTTCCTGCCCACCGTCGGCGTCACCGAGGTGCACTGACCCGCACGGTAATCCGCTGCCGCGGATAGATATCCCGTCATCCCGGCGTGCTTTTGGCCGGGATCCATGGTAACTCGCTGCATGCCAGTGGATTCCGGCCACAAACATGCCGGAATGACGGGCGTTGTCTCAGTGTGTGTGGGTGGCGACCGGCCGGCCCTTCCAAGTGAGGGCCCCGGCCCGATGCAGGCGGTGCGAGCGGAAGGACAGGCGCAGGTAGGCGGCGACCGCTACCGGATGGGCCAGGGCCGCAAGGAGATCCGCTCGTTCCAGGACGCCGCCGGACTCCAGGGAGCGGGCGGCCAGGCGGCCCGCCACGGCGCAGGCGTATCCGAGCAGGCCGATCCGGCGCGTGCGCCCGCGGCCGAGCAGGGCCGCGGCCGGGGGCGCCCAGTAGGCGAGCGCCGCGGCCGCGCCGACCGCCGCGCTACCGGCCGGGGATCCGTAGGCCGACCATAGCCAGCGGGTGTACCCGGTATCGAGTTCGGTTGCGCCCCGGTACATTCGGGTGTTCGCGATGCGACCGGCGGCGACCAGCACGGTGCGGTGCCCGGCCCGGCGCAGCACGCGCGCCAGCGCAAGATCCTCGGTGATCTGAGCCGCGACCGCGGCATGCCCGCCCGCCGCGCGGTAGGCGGCCGCGTCGAACACCAGGAACTGCCCGCACGACACCGCGGTCGAGGGCCGCAGACTGCGCCCGGCCGCGCGCACCGGCAACGTCGAGGCCCACGACCAGCACAGCAGCGGCTGCACCAGTGCCTCGGCGGTCGATCCGGCCCGCTGCCGCGGCCACGGCGACACCAATCCCGCGCCGGTGCGCCGCAATTCGCCGACCGCGGCGGCGATCGCGCCCGCACCGATCCGCACGTCGGCATCCAGGAAGATCAACACCCCGGCCGGGGAGGAACCCGCGTCCGCCCCGGCGATCTCGGCCAGCCGGGCGCAGGCGGCCGACTTGCCGGTCCAGCCCGGCCGCGGCTCGGACTCTCCGGCGATCACGGTGAACCGCTCGTCGTCCCCGGCCGCCGCGACGGCCGCGGCATGGGTGCCGTCCCGCGATCCGTCGTCCATGATGAGCACCCGCAGCCGCGCAATCCCGTGCTGCCGCCGCAGATCCGCGATCAGCCCCGGAAGCCGCCCGGCCTCGTCCCGCGCCGGAATGCAGACCGTCACCGGTTCGATCACCGGCGGCCCCAGTACCCCGAGCTGACGCACGCTGAGCCGGTTCGCCACGGCCAGCGTGCATCCGCCGGCCGCGATCGCCGTCCCGGCGGCGACCAGCCGCCGCGCCACGGGGATTGTCATCCTTGTTCTCAGCCCCGGTCACGGTGGCGAGTGAGGTAGCGCGGAGTGGGGTTCCGGGCCATATAGGCGATGACGGCGACCAGGGCGGCGACGGCGAGGGTGATGCCGCCGACGATTCCGGCCCAGCCCGCGAACGACCGGGTATTGGGATCGGCGTAGCTGGCCTCGGCGTGCACCGTGCTGACATCCCCGGCGGGCAATTTCCACGACACCACCGAATCGCCGTCGCGGGTGCCGTTGGTGGTGGCCACCCGGGCCGGGAAGGCGACGGTGAACTGGATGTCCGAGCCCTGCGGCGGCACGGATTTCAGGTCGGCGCGGCCGTTCAGCGTCACCAGGTCGCCGGTCCGCACGAACTGCAGGGTGAACATGCCCTGGGTCTGGCTGGACAGGCCGCCGAGCTCGCTCACCTCGCCGAAGGTGAGATCGTCGAAATACACCTGGCTGCCCACGTAGCCGTCCTGGGTATACGGCTCCACCCGCACCTTGGCGGTCAGCGTGCCGGGAACCTTGAGCTGGGGCCCCTTGTCCTTGTCGTCGGCGGGCACCACCGCCACGACGATCCGCCCCGACACCCGGTCATTCGAGGACACACCCATCGAGACCTGCACCCGCAGGCATCCCGCGAGCAGCGGCATGAGCAGGGCGATCAGTAAGACCGCCGACCAGGTGCGGCGGCGTGCCGGTGTGTTCGTGACCTCGGGCATCGGTGATGTCGGACTCGGTTGCACGGCTCACATCGTGCCATGACACGCCGATCGTCCGGGCATGCGACGGGCCGGGCATCCCCGCGTGCCGCTCTTTTCAGCCGCGCCACCGGAGCGCCGCGAGCGGATTGTCCCGCGGCCGGCGGTCGCGGGCCAGGCTCCGCAGGAGAGGAAATCCCAGGACTCCGAGTCCGAGGAATCCGTAGACGGCCGAGGCGGGCAGGCCAAGGAATACCGCGTGGGCGAGGGTGGAACCCAGCCAGGTCCACAGGAATACCGCCACCGGCACCGCCGGCGCGGCGGCGGGACGGGCGGCGGCGCGGTCGAGCAGTTGCAGCAGCGCGGCCATGAGCAGCGCGACGGCAAACCAGCCGAGATAGTTGGTGTATGGAACGACCGTGCCGGGCAGCCCGGGCGACGCCGAACACCAGTTCCACTGTCCCGCGGCGACCATCTGGGGATCCAGGAACAGGTCCCAGCCGACCGCGCCCAGCGCCGCCATCGGAATCCGCAGGCGCGCCCGGGGATACAGGCGCGCGGCCACCACCCAGACGGGATAGAGGCCGCCGGTCCAGGCCAGCGGTACCAGCAGCGGCACGCCCGCCAGCTCCGGGCCCAGCGGTCCGTGCGCATAGTGATAGCAGCCGAAGGGGAATCCCGTTGCGGTACCCACGATTTCGGCGGCCAGCCCGAGACCCGACACGATCAGCGCGAAGCCCGCCGCATAGCGCGGCCCACGGGTCACCGCGGCGTGCGCGAGCGCGGTGAGCACGGACAGGACCACCACGGTGGCGGTCACCACATTCCGCCCCGTGCCGCTCGCGAGCGGGTAGGCGATCTGGGTCAGGACCAGCAGGACCGCCGCGATCGCGGGCAGCCTGCGGATCATGCTCGGCGCAGTCGGCGGCGGCGCAGGCCCCGCAACACCAGATGGGCCGCGGTGCGCCCGCTGGCTCCGGACACGCCGCCGCCCGGATGGGTCGAGGCGCCGGTCAGAAACAGCCCCGGCGCCCCGGGCACCCGCTGCCCGGACAGCTCCGGCAACGGCCGCCAGAAGAACATCTGGTCCAGCGACATCTCCACATGCATCACATTGCCGCCCAGCAGCCCGAGCTCACGCTCCAGATCGGCCGGGGTCTGCACGAATCGATCCAGCACGGTGTCGGCGAAACCTGGTGCGGCGGCGTCGAGTTCGGCGATGATGCGATCGCCCTCGCGCTCGGCGTGTGCGCCCCACTCGCTGCCGTCGGCCAGGTGCCGGGGATGCCACTGCGCCCACAGCGAGAGCTGATGCTGCCCGGGCGGTGCGATGGAATCGTCCAGGGCGCTGAAACTCATCGCCAGCACCACCGGCCGCGGCGGCAGCTCACCGGCCAGCGCGGCCCCGTGTGCCAGGCGCAGCTGCCGCCGGTCGGTGGCGAGAAGTTGCAGCCCGCGGGCGGATTCGTCGGCGGAGGCGCCCGGATAGCTGGGTAACGCACTGGTGGCCGCCCGCACCACCATGCCGATGCCCGGGCCGACCCGGATGCGCCGCCGCCAGTCCTCGAGCACGCCGGCGTCGAATCCGCCGCGCCGCAACAGCTCCAGGGTGGTCAGGATATGCGTGCCCGAGATCACGGTGCGCGCGAGCAGGTTCCGTCCCGATGCGGTCCGCACCCGCCAGCCCGTTCCCTCCCGGCGCAGCTCGGTGACCGCGTCCCCGGACGTCACCACCCCGCTCTCGGCCCGCAGCCGGGCCACCAGGGCCGTTGTCAGCGCGCCGCTTCCGCCCACGGCCCGGCCGGGCGGCAGCGTATGCATCAGCGCCGCGAATCCGACCATCGGCGCGGTGCCCGGTTCGGACATCGGCGGTCCCGACTGCGCGCCGAACCAGGCCAGTGCCGCCTTGAGTCGTTCGTCGTCGAAATAGCTGTCCAGCAGGGCGTCTCCGGACTGCAGAAACTCCCGCGAGAGCGCGCTGCCGGCTGTGCCTGTGCGTACCCCCGCCCCCCCGCCCCGGTCATCCCGCGCGTCCAGGCCCCAGAATGAGCGCAGCAGCCGGCCCGGGCCGGGCGGACCGGAGAAGGCCCGCATCACCCGCTGTGTGCGCGGCCCCCACGTCCGCACGAAACGCCGGTAGGCCTGCGCCTCGCGCTCGCCGCAGGCCGCCGCGATGGATGTGCAGGTCTGGTCGAGGTCGCGGCGGAACACGATCGGGGCGAGGTCGGTGCCGGGCGGTGCCGGCGCGAAGCCCCAGGGGTCGCAATCGATATAGCGCAGCCCGAAGCGCTCCAGCTCGAGCTCCTCGATGATGCCGGTGTGCCGGATCATGATGTGCGCCGAGGACCCGCGGTCGACCAGATGTCCGGGGAACCGCTCCACCGTGGAGACCGCGCCGCCGAGCACCTCGTCGCGCTCGAGCACCTCCACCGGCACGCCCGCGCGGGCCAGATAGCACGCGGCGACCAGCGCGTTGTGACCGGAGCCGACGATCAGGACCCTCACCGCACGCGTTCCTGCGGGGCGGTGGCCTCGGGCGTCTCGAGCGGCAGCCGTCGCCCGAGCACCGCGAAGCGGCGGGTGTCGCCGGAGAAGACGAAATGCCGCACCACATCGGTGAATCCCTGCCGCCGGTACAGCCGCCAGGCCCGGTTGTCCTCGTAGTCCACCTCGGGCGTGGACAGCAGCGTCGCCCGCTCGGGCCGATTACCCAGCAGCCGCGTCAGCAGCAGCTCGCCCAGTCCCTGCCCCTGCGCACTGGGGTGCACATGCAGTTCGGTCAGCTCGAAATAGTCCGAAAGCAGTTCGCGCGCGGCATATTCGGCCCAGCCCGAGCGCCGCATGCCGCTGTGCACCTGCTGATGCCACCACTGGTGCGGGGCGCCGTGATAGCCGTAGGCGATCCCGAGGATGGGTGCGCTGCGCAGGTCGAATTGCCCGTTGTCATCGGGCATTACGGCGGCCACGGCCTGCCAGCCGGGACGGGCGGTGTGCTCGGTCCACATCGGCGCGCGGTGGTGTTCGGTGCCGCGCGGATAATCCATCGCCGCGACGTAGACGGACAGCACGTCGTGCAGCCGGGTGCGTAGTACCGCGGCCGAAAGGTCGACGACGACGGGGGAGGGGGCGGGGTGCAGTCTGACGGCGGTCATATCCGGTCGGCGCGGCTCTCGTTCGGCCCGGGCGCTCGCCGCGGGCACGAGCGCAAAAGTTGTCGGTGGTCGTCTCTATATTCACACTCAATTGAAACGTTCGAATACCTGTTCGGTTCGCGTGGTCGGCGATGTGCCCGGGGAATCGGGGTATACGAAGGTATGGAGGTGCCGTAATGGCTGGTCGGATCGAGCATCCGGGGCGGGCGGGTGGTTTGTTGGACCGCGCCGACGGGCTGCTACTGCAGGCCGCGGCCGAACCCGATCCGCGGGAGCGGTTCCGCACCGCGTATCTGGCGGCGCTGCGCGGGGCGGGCGCGGTGCTTGCGCTCACCGGCGCCGACCGCGCGCCTCGGGCCCGCTCGCGCAATGCCTGGGTGCTGATGCAGCAGGCCGCGCCCGAATTCGTGATGTGGGCGGACTACTTGAGTTCCTACTCCGAGACCCGCGCCGCGATCGAGGCCGGGCTGGAGCGGCCGATAGACGCGCGCCAGGCCGACGAGTTCGCCTCCCGGGTAGGCGCATTCCTGCACGACGTGGAGGATTCCGTCAGCGCGGCGGCGCGTTTGCGGCCGATCTCGGGGTGGCTGGCGGACGGCTCGGCGTGAACATCGGCGAGTAGGTGGTACCGCGCTGATCGAACTCGTATCATGGGTGACAGGTAGCCGCCAAGGTCGGCTGTCTGTCGTCTACCCGGAGGCGACAACCGTCTAGTGCCGGGGGAGGTACCGTGCCACTCTCCGAGCACGAGCAGCGCATGCTCGAACAGATCGAGAGCGCGCTCTATGCTGAGGACCCCAAGTTCGCCTCGACCGTCCGAGGTGGGCGGCTACGTTCTGCCACGGGCAGACGCAGACTTCAATCGGCTGCACTGTTCGTCCTCGGCCTGTGTCTACTTGTTGCGGGCATAGCTCTGCCCGTGAAGCCCGGTGGGTTCCCGATCATCAGCCTGCTCGGATTCATCGTGATGTTCGGCGCCGGCGTACTGCTGCTGTTGGGTAGCTCGGGTGCGTCGGGTGCCGGCCGTCGAGGCGAGGGCGCGCCGCCCGGTGGCGGGCCGGCGCCCGGCCGCGGCAAGCAGCGTAAGGCGGGCGGTTTCTCCGCCCGGATGGAGGATCGGTTCAGGCGCCGGTTCGAGCAGGACAACTAGCCGCTGATCCCGTCGTCCGACCGCTGATCCCGTCATCCCGGCGTGCTTGTGGCCGGGATCTTCCGTCGAGAGACCAACGCGACACGCCGCACGCTGTGCGGCGTGTCGTTTTGTTTTCGGGCCGCCGCACAGCCGCGCGGGAGCGCCCCACCCCTCCCCACCAGAACTCCCCACAGTTCCCCACTCGTCCTCCGCATAGCCCCCTCACCGGGCACGATCTGCGGGTTTGCTGACGGTTTCCGGGTTCCCTGTCGTGTCGAGTCCGCGTGTCGCGGATCTCGGCAAAACCTCCCCACCATGGTGATAGCTGGAATGACCTGCGGAATCTGATACGCCGGGAGCGAGATCACCCCCGCTTTCGATTGAAAGTGGGGGAAAGTGGGGTAATGTGGAGCCCGCACTAGCCGAGGACTACCGGACGAGGTGATCGAAGCGGGAGGTGTCGAGACGTGTTTCTCGGTACCTACACGCCTCGGCTGGACGACAAGGGGCGACTGACGTTGCCTGCGAAATTTCGGGACGAACTGGCGGGAGGGTTGATGGTCACGAAGGGTCAGGACCACAGCCTTGCCGTATATCCGAAGGAGGAATTCACCGCGCTTGCGCGGCGAGCCTCGGCGGCGTCCCGGAACAACCCGCAGGCACGGGCTTTCGTCCGTGCCCTGGCTGCCTCCACGGACGAGCAGCGTCCGGATACCCAGGGCCGCATCACGTTGTCGGCCGAGCATCGGCGCTACGCGAGCCTGAGTAAGGACTGCGTGGTGATCGGTTCGGTCGACTTTCTCGAAATATGGGATAAGCAGGCGTGGGATTCCTACCTCGCCGAGAACGAGGAGGATTACTCGCTGGCCAGAGACGAGTCGCTGGGCGGAATCTTCTAACCCGCGAGCGAGGCGAGTGCCCTGCGGCCTCTGCCCGGGCACGGACCCTGACGTACTTCCCCAACGCCAGGTGCCGTGCTTCGGTCAGAGACCCCGGGGCATTCACCTACCGGCAAGTGAGTCCATATCGCACAGATCGCTGCCACGGCGGCGTAGGAGACGTGAGCAAGACAGGATCGGGAGGTCGAGGTGGATCATGCGGATCACGCTCCCCGTCATGTTCCCGTCCTGCTCCATCGAGCCGATGCAATCCTCGGTCCCGCATTGCAATCCGGCGGCGTCCTGATCGATGCCACGCTCGGGCTCGGCGGGCATTCCGAACATTTTCTGCGCACCTATCCCGCGATCCGGCTGATCGGACTGGATCGCGATACCGAGGCGCTGAAACTGGCCGCCGCACGGCTGGCGCCCTTCGAGGACCGAATCATCCTGGTGCACACCCGATATGACGGCATCGCCGCTGCCCTGGAGGGGGCCGGGCTGGCGGCCACCGGATCGGTGCGCGCAATCCTGATGGATCTGGGTGTGTCCTCGATGCAGCTCGACGAGGCCGACCGCGGTTTCGCCTATTCGGTGGACGCGCCGCTGGATATGCGGATGGACTCGACCTCCGGCCCCACCGCCGCCGACGTGCTCAACACCTACAGCCACGGCGATCTGGCCCGGGTGCTGAAAACCTATGGCGATGAACGGTTTGCGGGCCGGATCGCGAGCGAGGTGCTCAGGCGGCGTCAGCAGCGGCCGTTCACCACCAGCGCGCAGCTCGTGGAGCTCCTCTATGACGCCATCCCGGCCGCCACCCGGCGCACCGGCGGACATCCCGCCAAGCGCACCTTCCAGGCACTGCGGATCGAGGTCAACCGCGAGCTCGAATCGCTCGAGGCCGCGCTGCCCGCGGCCCTGAACGCGCTCGAGGTCGGCGGCCGCATTGTGGTCATGTCCTATCAGTCGCTGGAGGACAAGGTGGTCAAACAGCTGCTCGCACAGCGGTCCGCATCGCGCACACCGATGGATCTGCCCGTCGAATTGCCCGGCATGGGGCCGGAATTCAGGATGCTGACCCGCGGTGCGGAGAAGGCGACCGACGCCGAGATCGAGGAAAATCCGCGCGCGACGCCGGTAAGGATGCGTGCGGCGGAACGAATCCAGGTGGCGCAATGAACTCGAGCGACTCGAGCGACTCCACAACGGTAGGGGAGGCTGGACAATGAGCGTGCGGACACGGGTGGACGCGCCACGTCGTACGGAGCGGCGCGCGGCCCCACAGCGGGTGCACGAGGCGGACCATGCGAAATCCGGTGCCGCCAAGCGGGCCTACGCCCGGCGCCGCAACCGGGTCGAGGGCGTCCCGCCGCTGCCGCCGCTGCCGGGTCGTGCCGCGTCGGCGATGACGGGCCGGATTCCGTTCGTGGTGGCCATCATTGCGTTGCTCGCGTGCGGGCTCATGGGCACCCTGCTGCTCACCACCCGATCCGCCGAGGACAGCTATCAGCTCGGCGACGCCCGCAGGATCAATCAGCAGTTGTCCGACCAGCAGGCCGAACTGCAGAGTCAGGTAGCGGACGCCGATTCGGCGCCCGAATTGGCCAGCCGGGCCAGGGATCTGGGCATGATCCCGGCCAAGGACCCCGCGCGGCTGGTGATCGCCCCCGACGGCACCGTGACGGTGATCGGCAAGGAGACGCCCCAGGAGGGCCCCCCGGCGCCGCCGCTGAACACCTCGCCGGCCGCACCGATCCCCGCGCCGCCGAATCTGGTTCAGGCGCACGGGGAACGGCTCGTCCCGGTGACGCCAGGACAGAATCAAAACCCGGCGACCCCGGGTAACCCGGCCAACCTCGCCGCCCAGGCCGCCACGCAGGCTCCGGCAGCCCAGTCTCCGGCTGCGCAGTCCCGGGCTGCACGGGACGTGGCGGCCCAGGCGAACCCTGCCCCCGCCGGCCCGCCCCCCGCGGCCCAGGCTCCGGCCGCTCCTGCTCCGACCCCGGCGGCTCCCGGTCCCGCAGCAGCTCCCGCGCAAAACCCGCTCGCCGTGGCCCCGCCGGCCCCTGCCCCGGTTCCCGCGGCCCCGGTTCCTGCGGCTCCGGCACCCGCGCCTGCCGTCGCAGTTCCTGCGGCCCAGAACCCGCCCCCTCCGGCCGCGCCGGTGGATAGGCCTGCCCCGGCCCCGGCAGCGCAGTCCCCGGCTCCCGTGGCGCCCCCCGCACCCGCCCCAATCCCGGCCCCTGAGGCCCTGGCTCCGGCTACCGAGGCCCCCGCGGCGCCGCCCGCACCCGAGCAGCTTCCGGCCGCGCAGCCCGAACCCGCCGCGCCGGTCGGGGGTGGCCAGTGACCCCGGCAGGCAGAGGGCGCGGCCGCTCCGCCTCGCGCGGTCGGCCCTCCGCCCGCGCCACCCGGCCGCGCACGCGCCCGGCCGCCAGACCCCGGACCGGCGCCGGTCTGGACGTGTCCTCGCGGATTCGGTTCGGCACCGGCCGCGTGGTGATGCTCGCGGCCCTATTGATGGTTGCGCTCCAATTGTTGTGGATCCAAACGGTATCCGCGCCGCGGCTATCGGCCGAGGCGGCCAGCCAACGCACCCAGCATGTGGTCGACTATGCGCTGCGCGGCGCGATCAACGACCGCAACGGCCGCGCGCTCGCGTTCTCCGTCGCCACCAAATCGCTGGACTTCCAACCGGTCATCGTGCGCAAGAAACTCACCGACGCGCACGCCAAGAACCCCAAGGCCCCCGATCCGGATAAGCAACTGCAGGCGATCGCGAGCGCCATCCACGAAAAGCTCGGCAAGGACGCACCCGAGGAACAGGATCTGCTGGCCAAGCTGCACAGCAACGACACCTTCGTCTACCTTGCGCGCAATGTCGATGCCCGGATCGCCTCGGAGATCACCGACGAATTCCCCGAGGTCGGCCAGGATCGCCAGGACTCCCTGGTCTATCCGGGCGGATCGTTGGCGGCCAACGTCGTCGGGGCCACCGGCTGGGACGGGCACGGTCAGATCGGGCTGGAATCGGCGCTGGATTCGACCCTGGCCGGCACCGACGGCTCGCACAGCTACGACCGTGGCTCCGATGGCGCGATGATCCCGGGCAGCGAGCGCAACCGCCAGCCCGCGGTGGACGGGACCACCGTGGACCTGACCCTGGACTCGGATCTGCAGTATTACGTGCAACAGCAGGTGCAGCAGGCCAAGGACATGTCCGGCGCACAGGACGCATCGGCCGTGGTGCTGGACGCCCACACCGCCCAGGTGCTGGCGATGGCCAACGACAACACCTTCAACCCCTCGCTCGGGCCGCAGTATTGGACCCCCGACAGCCTGGGAGATCCGTCCGTTACCGACGCGTTCGAACCCGGCTCGGTGAACAAGATCGTCGACGCGTCGGCGGCCATCGACTACGGCCTGACCACACCGGACGAGGTCCATCAGGTGCCGGGCAGCATCAGGATGGGCGGCGTGGTGGTCCACGACGCCTGGGACCACGGCGTGGTGCCCTATACGACGACCGGCATCTTCGGCAAGTCCTCCAACGTCGGCACCCTGATGCTCGCGCAGCGCATCGGCGAGGACCGGTACGCCGACATGCTGAAGCGATTCGGCCTGGGCCAGCGCACGGGCATCGGACTGCCCGGCGAGAGCGCCGGCCGGGTGCCGCCGCGCGATCAGTGGTCCGGCTCGACCTTCGCGAACCTGCCCATCGGACAGGGCCTCTCGATGACCCTGCTGCAGATGACCGGGATGTATCAGGCCATCGCCAACGACGGTGTGCGGATTCCGCCGCGGATCATCAAGTCCAAGATCGCCCCGGACGGCACCCGCACCGAGGAGAAGCAGCCCGACGGCGTGCGGGTGGTGAGCCCGAAGACCGCGCAGACGCTGCGCCAGATGTTCCAGGCCATCGTCCAGAAGGACCCGACCGGCGGGGAGCAGACCGGTACGGGTACCCCGGCGGCGATCACCGGCTATCAGATCGCCGGGAAGACCGGCACGGCGCAGCAGATCGACCAGGCGTGCAGATGCTATTCCGACAGCCGCTACTGGATCACCTTCGCCGGAATGGCGCCGGCGGACAATCCGCGCTATGTCATCGGGATCATGCTGGACGCACCGATTCGCAGCTCCGACGGCAGCGGCGGACAGTCCGCGGCCCCGCTGTTCCACAACATCGCCTCCTGGGCACTGCAGCGCGATCGGGTACCGCCCTCGCCTCCGGCGAAAGAGCTTGTGCTCCAGGCGATGTAGATGGCAGGCGAGTGATCGGCGGCAGCGGGCGGGCCAATATCATGCGACCGGGCACGCGCAATACCCAGCCGCGTTGCCCAGCCGAGATACGGCGTCGGTACCCTGACTCGTCGATCCGAAACCGTCCGCGGACGATGTGCCGAGCGGAACCGCAGTGTGACCGAGAGGAGCTTTGTGCCCGTACAGCCCAGCCCGCAGGTGCTGCGTCCGGCGGCGCCGCCGTCGACGGCGCTGCGTACGGTCGTCGAGCTCACGGGCGCGCGCCCGCATCAGGGCGGCGAGCCCGGTGCGCTGGACGAGGTCGTGATCACCGGGATCGAGCAGCGCTCGGATGCGGTGCAGCCGGGTGATCTGTTCGTCGGGCTGGCCGGCTCGCATGCGCATGGGGCGCGGTTCGCCGGTGACGCCATCGAGCGCGGCGCGGTGGCGGTGCTGACCGATGCGGCCGGCGCCGAGCTGATCGGTAGCCGGCCCGATGCGGCGAGCGTTCCGCTGTTGGTTCACGAGAATCCGCGCGCAGTGCTGGGCGAGCTGTCCGCCGCGATCTACGGCTACCCCTCGCAGCGGCTGCAGGTGCTCGGCATCACCGGTACCTCCGGCAAGACCACCACCTCCTATCTGGTCGAGGCGGGACTGGCCGCGGCCGGGGTGCGGACCGCGTTGATCGGCACGATCGAGACCCGCATCGGGGGGCCCCGCCCGAGCGGTCAGGGCTGCGGCGCGCCCGGCGGGCCCGGAGGAGGCAGCCCGCGTAACCACGTAGGGCCCTCGGAAGCGCCGCCGTCGGACCCTGTGGAGGCAGCTTGCGTAACCACGCAGGGCCCCCGCTCGGGTGGCAATTGGACACAGCTGCCCAGCGCGCTGACGACGCCCGAGGCCCCGCAGCTACATGCGATGTTCGCGCTGATGGCCGAGCGGGGCGTGCAGGCCGTGGTGATGGAGGTGTCCAGTCACGCGCTGGCCCTGGGGCGCGTGGACGGGGTGCGGTTCGCGGTGGGGGCGTTCACCAATCTCTCGCAGGATCATCTGGATTTCCACGCCGACTTCGAGGACTATTACGCCGCCAAGCGACGGCTGTTCATCCCCGACACCCGGTCGGTGCCGACGCATACCCACGCTCCGCCGCCCCCTGCGGCGGCGCAGACCTGCGTGATCTGTGTCGACGATGCCTGGGGTCGCCGGCTGGTGCGCGAGGTCGGCGGCCGCAGCCCCGTGGTGACGGTGGCGACCGATCTGAGTGCCGCGGGCGAAGGCGCGCAGCCGGATTGGACCGCGGTCGCCGCGACGACACTGGACGGCGGTGCACAGCAGTTCACCGCGATCGGCCCGGGCACAGTGCCGGAGGTCGCGGGGGAGCACGACCGTGGTGGTTCCGTGGCGGCCTGCTCCGGTGCTGCGGGTGCCGCCGCGCGGAACGTGAAACTCGGTGTGCGGCTGCGTCTCCCGGGGCGCTACAACATCGCCAACGCGCTGCTCGCGATCGCGGTGTGCGCGGCGGCCGGGGCCGATGCGGGCGTCGCGGCCGCGGCGCTGGCCGAGGTGGACGTGCCGGGCCGGATGCAGCGGGTGGACCGCGGGCAGGACTTCCTGGCGGTGGTCGACTACGCGCATAAGCCGGCCGCGGTCGAATCGGTGATCGCGACGCTGCGGGAATACCTGAGGGGGTCCGCCGGTCGGCTGGCCGTGGTCGTCGGCGCCGGTGGCGATCGCGACGCGGGTAAGCGCCCGCTGATGGGCGCGACCGCCGCGCGCGGGGCCGAGCTGCTGATCATCACCGACGACAATCCGCGCAGCGAGAATCCCGCGACCATCCGCGCGGCGATAGCCGCGGGTGCGCGGGGGATTGTGGAAACCGAGCGCGGCGAGGTCGTGGAGATCGGCGAGCGCGCGTCCGCCATCGCCGCGGCGGTGGACTGGGCCCGCGCCGGCGACGCGGTGCTGGTTGCGGGGAAGGGGCATGAGACAGGGCAGGAGATTTCGGGTGTGAAGTATCCGTTCGATGACCGTGAGGTGCTGGCGGAGGCCCTCTCCAAGAAGGCGCCTACTGGTAAGGACCTGACGGTTTCATGATCGAGATGACCCTGCGGGAGATCGCGGAGATCGTCGGCGGCACGCTGCACGACGTCCCCGACCCCGCGGCGACGGTGACCGGCGCGGTCGAATTCGATTCGCGCCGAATCAATTCCGGTGATCTGTTCCTGGCGCTGCCCGGTGCGCACGCAGACGGGCACGATTTCGCCGCGACCGCGGTGGCCGCGGGTGCGGTCGCCGTGCTGGCGGCGCGCCCGGTGGGGGTGCCCGCCATCGTGGTGTCCCCGGCCTCCGAGCCCCGGTCGTCGGGCTCGGCCTATGTGCTGGCCCACGACACCGACGGATCGGCGGCCGTGGTGCTGGCGGCGCTGGCGCGGCTGGCCCGCGCGAGCGTGGCTCGCCTGAGCGCGAGCGGCGAGCTGACCGTCATCGGAGTCACGGGCTCCTCGGGTAAGACCTCGACCAAGGATCTGCTGGCTCAGGTGCTTTCGCCGCTGGGGCCGGTGGTGGCGCCGCCGGAGTCGTTCAACAATGAGCTCGGCTTTCCGTGGACTGCACTGCGGGCGGACTCCGGCACGCGCTTTCTGGTGCTGGAACTTTCCGCGCGCGGGCCCGGACATATCAAGGCGCTCACCGAGATTGCCCCGCCCGCGGTCGCCGTGGTGCTCAATGTCGGCACCGCGCATCTGGGCGAATTCGGCAGCCGCGAGGCGATCGCCCAGGCCAAGGGCGAACTGGTCGAGGCGCTGTCGCCGGACGGGCTGGCGGTGCTCAATGCCGACGACCCGAACGTGGCGGCGATGGCGACCCGCACCGGTGCGCGGGTGGTGACCGTGGGCCAGGCCTCGACCGCGGATGTACGGGCGGCCGACGTGCAGCTGGACGAGGCGGCTCGTGCGCGTTTCACCTTGTATGCCAATAATTCCGAGGTGCCGGTACAGCTGGCTGTGCACGGTGAGCATCAGGTCGGCAACGCCCTGTCGGCCGCCGCGGTGGCCCTGGCGTGCGGGGCCGATCTCGCCGGCGTCGCCGCGGCGTTGTCCGGCGCGACGGCGGCCTCGAAGCATCGCATGGACGTGCGCACCCGTGCCGACGGCGTCACCGTCATCGATGACTCCTATAACGCCAACCCGGATTCGGTGCGCGCGGCACTCAAGTCGTTGGTGACGATGTCTCGCGCGGGCCGCGAGCGGACCGGCGGAAAACGGCGCAGCTGGGCCGTGCTCGGCGAAATGGCCGAGCTGGGTGAGGATTCGGTGATCGAGCACGATCGCATCGGCCGCCTGGCGGTGCGACTGGACGTGGACCGGCTGATCGTCGTCGGCACCGGGCGCCCGTCGCATGCGATGCATCAGGGCGCGGTGATGGAGGGTTCGTGGGGTGAGGAATCGATCCTCGTCCCCGATATCGACGCCGCGCTCGCGGTCCTGCAAGGTGAGCTCGCATCCGATGATGTGGTGTTGGTGAAGGCCTCGAATTCCGTCGGATTATGGGCGGTCGCGCGGCAATTGATGGAGGCACACCCATGAGACAGATTCTGTTCGCGGCGGCGATCGCGCTGGCGGTGTCCATCCTGTTGACGCCCCTGCTGATCCGGATGTTCGCCAAACGCGGCTTCGGCCAGGAGATCCGGATCGACGGACCGGCCAGCCACCAGGCCAAGCGCGGCACCCCGACGATGGGCGGCGTGGCGATCCTGGCGGGCCTGTGGGCCGGATACTGGGGTTCGCACCTGATCGGCATCGGCTATCACGCCGACGGTCCGTCGGTGTCGGGCCTGCTGGTGCTGTCGCTGACCACGGCGCTGGGCGCGGTCGGCTTCATCGACGATTTCATCAAGCTGCGCAGGGGCCGCAACCTGGGCCTGACCGCCGCCGGTAAATACGTCGGACAGCTTTCGGCCGCAGTGATTTTCGGCGTGCTGGCGCTGCAGTGGCCGGGCGCGAACAAGCAGACCCCGGCCAGCCGGCACCTGTCCTACGTGCGCGACATCACGACCGTGTCGATGGGCGTGATCATCTTCCTGGCCTTCGTCTGCCTGGTGGTGGTCGCCTGGTCCAACGCGGTGAATCTCACCGACGGGCTGGACGGGCTGGCCGCGGGGTCGATGAGCCTGGTGCTGGGCGCCTATGTGATCATCACCTTCTGGCAGTACCGCAACGCGTGCTCGATGCATGCCGAAGCGGGCTGCTACAACGTGCGCGATCCGCTGGATCTGGCGCTGGTGTGTGCGGCGGGCGCGGCGGCGTGCGTCGGATTCCTGTGGTGGAACGCGGCTCCCGCGAAGATCTTCATGGGTGACACCGGCTCGCTGGCCCTGGGCGGCCTGATCGCCGGGCTGTCCATCACCACCCGCACCGAACTGCTGATGATCGTGATCGGCGCGCTGTTCGTCGCCGAGACCACCTCGGTGGTACTGCAGGTGGTGGTGTACCGCACCACGCGCAACCGACTGTTCAAGATGGCGCCGTTCCACCACCACTTCGAACTCAGCAAGTGGGCCGAGACTACGGTGATCATTCGGTTCTGGTTATTGGCAGCCATCGCATCTGCGATCGGACTGGGCTTGTTCTACAGCGAATACCTCTCTCAGGTCGGGTAAATCAGCAATGGTCGAACACACTCCACGGGCCCTGCGATCACCGGGGCCCATGCTCGAATTTCTGCGTGGCCGCGACGTTCTCGTCGCGGGATGGGGCGTCTCGGGGCGCTCGCTGATCGATCCGCTGCGCGATATCGGCGCCCACCCGGTCGTCACCGACGCCGGGGCCGCCGCGATGGCCGAGGCCGCCGAACTGGGGCTGCCCACCGCGACCGGCGACGGCCTGCTCGAGCCCGGCGGTCTCGACCGGTTCGCGCTGGTGATCACCAGCCCGGGCTGGCGGCCCGATTCGCCGGTGCTGGCCACCGCGGTCGCCGAGGGCGTGCCGGTCTGGGGCGATGTCGAATTCGCCTGGTGGGTCGATCAGGCGCGGCTGTACGGGCCGGTGCGCAAGTGGCTGGTGGTGACCGGAACCAACGGCAAGACCACCACCACCCAGATGACGCACGCGATCCTGCGCGCGGCCGGCATCCCCAGCGTCGCCTGCGGCAATATCGGCCTGCCCATTCTGGATGCGCTGCGGCGCACTCCGGGCCCGCAGGTGCTCGCGGTGGAACTGTCCTCGTTCCAGCTGCATTGGGCGCCGTCGGTGCGGCCGGAGGCCGGCGTGGTGCTCAATGTGGCCGAGGATCACCTGGATTGGCACGGCGGCCTGGACGCGTACGCCGCGGCCAAGGCGCGGGCGCTGATGGGTCGCGTGGGCATCGTCGGCCTGGACGACGCGGTCGCTGCCGCCCTGGCGCGCAAGTCCCGGGCGCGGCGCACGGTCGGATTCCGGATCGGCGTGCCGGCCGACGGCGAGCTGGGCGTCGTGGACGGCAAACTGCTGGATCGCGCGTTCACCAAGGCCGCCATCCTGGCCGAGGTGCGCGATATCAGCCCGCCCGGCCCGGCCGGTGTCGCCGATGCGCTCGCCGCGGCCGCGCTGACCCGATCCATCGACGTGGCACCGCAATTCGTCAAGGAGGGCCTGCAGGAGCACAAGGTGGGCCCGCATCGCTCGGCGTCCGTGCGGGAGCTGGCGGGCGTGGAGTTCATCGACGATTCCAAGGCCACCAATCCCCATGCGGCGCGCTCGTCGATCCTCGCGCACGCCCAGGTGGTGTGGATCGCGGGCGGTCTGCTCAAGGGCGCGCACGTCGAAGACCTCGTCGAGGAGGTGGCCGAGCGCTTCGTCGCCGCGGTGCTGATCGGCAAGGATGCCCCGGTCATCGCCGAGGCAATGGCGCGACACGCCCCCGAGGTCCCGGTCGTCGAGCTCGGTTCGGGTGACGATGCAGGGATGGGTGCGGAACTCACGTCCGAATTCGACGGCGCGGATGCGGTGATGGCGCGCGCGGTGCGCATCGCCGCCGGTTACGCCGGTCGCGGTGACACGGTGCTGCTCGCGCCGGCCGCGGCATCACTGGACATGTTCACCGACTACACCCACCGGGGACGCAGTTTCGTCGCGGCGGTGCAGGCGCTCGACGAAGGAGATATCGGGAGCCAGGAGTGAACAAGCCGGCGCGCAAGAATTCGGGTACCTGGTTCGGTGCCTGGCTGGCGCGCCCGCTGGCCTCATTTCATCTGGTCGTCACGATCGCGACGTTGCTGACCGTGCTCGGGCTGGTGATGGTGCTGTCGGCGTCGAGCGTGGAATCCTATGCCGACGACGGGTCGGCGTATTCGCTGTTCATTCAGCAGGTCATATTCGCCGGGCTGGGCGCGGTGCTGTTCTATCTGGCGCTGCGCATTCCGTTGCGCACGTGGCGCAGGCTGTCTTTTCCGATGTTCGCGCTGTCGGTGCTGGCGCTGCTGCTGGTGCTGATTCCGGGAATCGGATCACAGGTGCAGGGTTCGCGGCGGTGGTTCACCTTCGGTTTCATCCACGTGCAACCGTCGGAAATCGTCAAGGTGACCCTGATCATCTGGGGTGCGCACCTGCTGGCCACGCGCCGGGCGGAAAGTGCCGGGTACAAGGACATTCTGCTGCCACTGGTGCCGGCCGGGCTGCTGTGCTGTCTGCTGATCGTGCTGGAGCCGAACCTGTCGACCACGATCGCGGTCGGCATCATTTTGGTGGCGCTGCTGTGGTTCGGCGGACTGCCGCTGCGACTGTTCGTGACGATCGGGGCGTCCGGGGTGGTGGCCGCGATGGTGCTGGCGCTGACCGCCGGATACCGCTCGGACCGCATGCGCGCATTCCTCAATCCGGGCGACGATCCGCAGGGCATCGGCTATCAGGCGCGCCAGGCCATGTTCTCCCTGGCCGACGGCGGGATCTGGGGTCGCGGGCTGGGGCAGAGCCGGGCCAAGTGGAGCTATCTGCCCAACGCGCACAACGACTTTATTTTTGCGATCATCGGCGAGGAGCTCGGATTTCTCGGCTGCGCACTGGTTCTGGGCCTGTTCGCGCTCTTCGTCTATACCGGGCTGCGGATCGCGAGCCGGTCGGTGGATCCGTTCCTGCGGCTGGTCGTGGCGAGCGCGACGACCTGGATCACCGGTCAGGCTCTGATCAATATCGGCTACGTCGTCGGGCTGCTGCCGGTAACCGGCCTGCAGCTGCCGCTGGTGTCCGCGGGCGGTTCCTCGATCGCGATCACGCTGCTGATGTTCGGCATCATCGCGAATGCTGCGCGGCACGAACCCGAGGCCATCTCGGCCCTGCATGCCGGGCAGGACGGGCGGTTCAGCCGGTTGCTGCGGCTGCCCAAGCCGGAGATGTATACCCCCGGACGGGCTCCGGCGCCGCGGGCGCGCGGCGCCTCCCGGCAGGCCCCGCGGCGGCGGCTGAGCAACGGATCCCCTCGGGCGCAGCGCGAGCTGCCCGCGGCGCGGCGACGGGTAGATTCGGATTCGGCAAGACGTGACGGCCGTGGCGCGGGGTCCCAGGGGACAGCGTCGTGGCGGACCACGCGGGCCCGGGAGCCCGGCTATCCGACGACGCATGCGAGAGAACGGGGTAAGTCCAGGTGACGCAGGAGCGGACCGGCACGAACGACGGTGGGGGTCGGGCGCTCTCGGTGATCGTTGCGGGCGGGGGCACCGCCGGGCATATCGAACCCGCCATGGCGGTCGCGGACGCGCTGCGCCGGCTGGATCCGGAGATCCGGATCACGGCACTGGGCACCTCCCGTGGGCTGGAGACCACACTGGTGCCCGAGCGCGGTTACCAGCTGGAGCTGATTCCGCCGGTGCCGTTGCCGCGCAAGCCGACCGCCGATCTGCTGCGGCTGCCCGGCCGGGTGCGGGCCTCGATCACGCAGGCCCGGGCGGTGATCGACGCGGTGCAGGCCGATGTGATCATCGGCTTCGGCGGCTATGTGGCCCTGCCCGCGTATCTGGCGGCCGGGCGCGGGCTGCTGCCCGGGTTCGGCGGCAACCGGCCGGTGCCGGTGGTGGTGCACGAGGCGAATGTGAAGGCGGGCATCGCGAACAAGGTCGGTGCGCGCCGCGCCGCGCGGGTACTGGCCGCGGTGGCGAATTCGGGCGTGCGGGCGCCGGGGCGCGCGGACGCCGACGTCGTCGGAATTCCGGTGCGAGAGGCGATCGCGACGCTGGACCGCGAGGGCCTGCGGGCCCAGGCGCGGGAGCATTTCGGGCTGCCCGCGCAGGGGCCGGTGCTGCTGGTGTTCGGTGGTTCGCAGGGCGCGCGGACGCTCAACGAGGCGGTCTCGGCCGCCGCGCCCCAGTTGCTGGCCGCGGGGATTTCGGTATTGCATGCGCACGGCCCCAAGAACGCCGTGGCAGCGGTCGGCGCCGCCGACTCCGCTGATGATGCGGCGAAATACGTTGCGGTGCCGTACGTATCTCGCATGGATCTGGCCTATGCGGCCGCCGATGCGGCGATCTGCCGGGCGGGCGCGATGACGGTGGCCGAGGTATCGGCGGTGGGTCTGCCCGCATTTTATGTGCCCCTGCCGCACGGGAACGGGGAACAGGAGCTCAATGCCCGCCCCGTCGTCGCGCAGGGCGGCGGCGTGATCGTGCTCGATGCGCAGTTGACGGCGAAATATGTGATTGATGAGGTGATTCCGCTGCTGACCGATCCGGTGCGGCTCACGGGTATGTCCGTGGCCGCCGCGGGGGCGGGGCATCGGGATGCCGCCGATGCGGTGGCACGGATCGTGGTGGAGGTGGCGCGGCGGTGAACCAGGAGAAGACGACCGGCGAGAGTCAGGCCGAGGCCGAACTGCCTCCGCTGTTGCGACGGGTGCATATGGTCGGCATCGGTGGGGCAGGAATGTCCGGTATCGCCCGGATTCTGCTGGCCCGCGGCGGCGCGGTGTCGGGCTCGGATGCCAAGGAGAGCCGTGGCGTGCTGGCCCTGCGTGCGCGCGGCGCCGAGGTCCGCATCGGCCACGATGCGGATGCCCTGGATCTGCTGCCCGGCGGGCCGACCGCGGTGGTCACCACCTATGCCGCGATCCCGAAGGACAATCCGGAACTCCTCGAGGCGAAGCGGCGCGGGGTGCCGGTGCTGCTGCGCCCGGCCGTGCTCGCCGAGCTGATGCACGGGCATCGCACGCTGCTGGTGTCGGGCACGCACGGCAAGACGTCCACCACCTCGATGCTGGTCGTCTCGCTGCAGCACTGCGGATGGGATCCGTCCTTCGCCGTCGGCGGCGAGCTGAACGAGGCGGGCACCAACGCCCATCACGGCACGGGCGGCTATTTCGTTGCCGAGGCGGACGAGTCCGATGGCTCGCTGCTGCAATACGATCCCGACGTCGCCGTCGTCACCAATGTCGAATCCGATCACCTGGATTACTTCGGCACCGACGAGGCCTATGTGCAGGTCTTCGACGATTTCGTGGAGCGCATCACGCCCGGCGGCCTGCTGGTGGTGTGCCTGGACGATCCGGGCTCCCGGGCCCTGGCCGAACGGGTCGCGGGTCGTGACCTGGACATCCGCATACTCGGTTACGGCTCGGGGGAGCTGACCGACGCTCCGGTGCCGGTCGGGGTGCGGTTGCTGGCGTGGGACCCCCGCGATGTGGGCGGGATGGCCACCTTCCAGCTCGCCGACGAGCCCGCGCCGCGCACGCTGCGCCTGAACGTGCCCGGACGGCATATGGCGCTCAACGCACTCGCAGCGCTGCTGGCCGCGCACGACGGAGGCAAACCCGATGTAGTCGAGATCCTGCAGGGACTGGAGGGTTTCGGCGGGGTGCACCGGCGGTTCCAGTTCGTCGGCAGGGAGAACGGCGTGCGGGTCTTCGACGACTACGCGCATCATCCGACCGAGGTGCGTGCGGTACTCGGCGCGGCCGCGGAACTGGTCCGGCAGGAGGCCGCCGACGGTGCGCGCTCCCGGCAGGGGCGGGTGATCGTGGTGTTCCAGCCGCATTTGTACAGCCGCACAGCGACATTCGCGACCGATTTCGGCGCCGCCCTCGACGTTGCCGACGAGGTCGTGGTGCTGGATGTGTTCGGCGCGCGGGAGAAGCCGCTGCCCGGGGTCAACGGTGCGCTGGTCGCCCAGGCGGTTTCCAAACCCGTGCACTATCAACCGGATATGTCGCGCGTGGGCCGGCAGGCCGCGGGCCTGGCCCGCCCCGGCGACGTGGTGATCACCATGGGCGCGGGCGATGTGACGATGCTCGGCGGGCAGATCCTCGACGGACTGCGGGTACGCCCGTCCGCGGGGCGGTGAGGTCCATGCGAGCCTGGCCGCCCTCGCGCCGAATGCTCTTGTGGGGCTTGTCGGTTGTCGTGGTGGTGATTGCGCTGGTGGTCGTGGCCTGGTTCACGCCGGTGCTGGCGGTGCGCAGCGTCGCCATCGAGGGTCTGGTGACGGTGCCCGAGAGGCAGGTGCGCGATGTGCTGCAGGTGCCCGACGGGGTGTCGATGCTGCGGCTGGACACCGACGCCATCGCCCGGCGGGTGGCCACGATCCCCAAGGTGCAGTCGGTGCGGGTGCAGCGGGTGTTTCCGTCCACGGTGCGGGTGACCGTCGTGGAGCGCACCGCGGTGCTGTATTTCGACAGCCCGCAGGGGCCGCATCTGCTCGACGGTGACGGCATCGAATTCGCCATCGGTCCACCGCCGCCCGGTGTGCCGAAGCTCACGACCGATCATCCGGGCGGTAGCGACCCGGTCACTCGGGCCGCGGTGCAGGTGCTGACCGCGACCCCGCCGGGGCTGCGGATCCAGGTGGGCGAGGTTGTGGCGCGGTCGGTTTCGAATATCGAGCTGCAGTTGCGGGACGGCCGCACCGTGTTGTGGGGCGGCGCGGACGATTCCGTGCGCAAGGCCGCGGTGGTGCTTCCGGTGCTCTCGCGCCCGGGACAGGTATACGACATTTCGAGTCCCGACCTCGTCACGGTAAGGTGAGTGACACCCGTTGTGCCCTTGGAGTTTTCGGCGCGTATTGCGATACACGCCGGGTGCTCACCGGTACTAGGAACGATTTCACCCACCGGGAGTGGCCGTTCGCGATACGATGCGGGGCGGGCTCGGACGAGACGGATCGCACAAGATTCTGGTTCTCGTGTCGGCGCGCCTGCGCGCGTATTGCGGCGGGTACGAATAGCGTTCCGCAGCAGTCGGATACTTGACATAACGCCAACCCTATGGTTGAGGTTTAGGGTTTGTTCGGGCGGAAGTCCGAGTTTGCCGGACCGAAACCACCCGGGGTTGGCGATCTGCCGGGAATCCGAAAACGACAGGCTTTAGATCGAAGGAAGGCGAGAGCCCATGACGCCCCCGCACAACTACCTTGCAGTGATCAAGGTCGTCGGCATCGGCGGCGGCGGCGTGAATGCCGTCAACCGAATGATCGAACAGGGACTCAAGGGAGTCGAGTTCATCGCCGTCAACACCGACGCGCAGGCGCTGCTGATGAGTGATGCGGACGTCAAGCTCGATGTGGGCCGCGAACTGACCCGCGGCCTGGGTGCCGGCGCCGATCCCGAGGTGGGCCGCAAGGCCGCCGAGGATCATAAGGACGAGATCGAGGAGGTGCTCAAGGGCGCCGACATGGTCTTCGTCACCGCCGGTGAGGGGGGCGGCACCGGAACCGGTGGCGCACCCGTGGTGGCCGGCATCGCCCGCAAGCTCGGCGCGCTGACCATCGGCGTGGTGACCAGGCCGTTCTCCTTTGAGGGCAAGCGCCGCAGCAACCAGGCCGAGGCCGGTATCCAGGGGCTGCGCGAATCCTGCGACACGCTGATCGTCATCCCGAACGACCGGCTGCTGCAGTTGGGCGATGCGGCGGTCAGCCTGATGGACGCGTTCCGCTCCGCGGATGAGGTGCTGCTCAACGGTGTTCAGGGCATAACCGATCTGATCACCACCCCCGGCCTGATCAACGTCGACTTCGCCGACGTCAAGAGCGTGATGTCCGGCGCGGGCTCGGCCCTGATGGGCATCGGCTCGGCGCGCGGTGAGGGCCGCTCGGTGAAGGCGGCCGAATCGGCGATCAATTCGCCGCTGCTCGAGGCCTCGATGGACGGCGCGCACGGAGTGCTGCTGTCGATCGCGGGCGGGTCGGACCTGGGCCTGTTCGAGATCAACGAGGCCGCCTCGCTGGTGCAGGAGGCCGCGCACATCGAGGCGAACATCATCTTCGGCACCGTGATCGACGATTCGCTCGGCGACGAGGTGCGCGTCACGGTCATCGCGGCCGGATTCGATGCGGGCACCCCGACGCGCCGTATCGACGCGCCGGTTACCCGCTCCACGATCGGTTCGGCCCGGGCCGGAGAGGTCGGCCAGAGTCACTCCCGTGAATTCCCCTCCCGCACCGCGGATCCCGCACCCCCACCCGCTGCCGCCCCGGTATCGCGCGGTCCCGCACCGTCCTATGAGCCGCGCCCGGCGGCAGAGCCCACGCTCACCCACAATTCCCGCAGCCACATCCAGCCTCCCGACGAGGACTCCGACGACGACGTCGACGTGCCGTCCTTCATGCGGCGCTAGCTAGCCGGCTCCCGACATACCGAACGCACCCGCCCCGCGCAAAGGGGGGCGGGTGCGTTCGGTATGTCGCACCACCCGCACTCGTCGGCCGTGCGCCTTCGAGGTGCGGCTGGGGGAGGTTGGCGGGGGAGGCTACTAACCTTCGAGGTATGACTTCGGTGGTAGTACGGACACGTCGGGTTACTACGACGCGGGCGGGCGGGTTTTCGCAGGAGCCGTACGGCTCGTTCAATCTCGGCGATCACGTCGGGGACGATCCGGAGGCGGTGCGGCGTAATCGGGTGCGGCTGGCCGAGGGGATCGGGCTCGCGCCGGCGCGGCTGGTCTGGATGGAGCAGGTGCACAGCCGGACCGTGGCGATCGTCGACGGGCCGCACGCCGAACCCGTGCCGGTGACCGACGCCCTGGTCACCACCGTGCCCGGGCTGGCGCTGGTGGTGCTCAGCGCCGACTGCGTGCCGATCCTGCTGTCCGACGACGAGGCCGGGGTGATCGCGGCCGTGCACGCCGGTCGGGTGGGCGCGCGGATCGGGATCGTGCCCCGCGTCGTCGAGGCGATGCAGGCGGTGGGAGCCCGGCCCGAGCGCATCGGCGCCTTCCTCGGTCCCGCGGCCAGCGGTCGGCAGTACGAGGTCCCGGCCGCCATGCGCGACGACGTCGAGGCCCACCTGCCCGGCAGCGCCACCACCACCGCCAAGGGCACTCCCGGCCTGGATCTGCGCGCGGGAATCCGCCGCCAGCTCGAGCGGGCGGGCGTCAGCGCGGTCGCCGTCGACCCCCGCTGCACCATCGAGGACCGGACCCTGTTCAGCCACCGCCGCGGCGCCCCCACGGGCCGTATCGCCGGCGTCATCTGGATGCAATCCGAGGCCCCCGCATGAGGTCCGTAGCCCGCTGTGACGTTCGGCCGGTCTTGCCGCCGGGGACACGCTCGATGGGGGTCGTGATGAGGGTCGCAATTATGGGAGTGGGGTCATGACGAGTGAATTGACCGGTGCCGCTGCGGGATCCGGGACGCGCGAGGGTGCGCTTTCGGCGGCGCTGAGCGGGCTGCTGGAGCGGATCGATGCCGCCTGCCGGGCCGCCGGACGCGATCCGGCGCAGGTGCGGTTGCTGCCGGTCACGAAGTTTTTCCCGGCGTCGGACGTCGAGATTCTGTACGGGCTGGGGCGGCGCGAATTCGGAGAATCCCGGGAGCAAGAGGCCGGGGCGAAGGTGACGCAATTGCGGCATCTGCCCGGCATCGACTGGCACATGATCGGCCGCCTGCAGCGCAACAAGTCCAAAGCCGTTGCTCGCTGGGCGCATACCGTGCATTCGGTGGATAGCGCGCGGCTGGCAATGGCTCTTGACGCGGGTGTGCGGGCCGCCCGCGACGCCGGGCGCCGCGACACCCCGCTGCGGATATTGCTACAGGTCAGCCTCGATCGCGATCCGGGCCGCGGCGGCGTGGTTCCTGGCGATTTGCCCGCTTTGGCCGATCAGGTCGCGAGCGCGGAAAACCTGCAGCTCGCGGGCCTGATGGCCATTCCGCCGGTGGATGCCGACCCGGAGCCGGAGTTTGCCCGGCTGGCCGCTCTGCACGCCGGGCTGGTGGCGCAACACCCCGAGGGGACCGAACTGTCCGCAGGCATGTCGAGCGATCTGGAGGCCGCAATCCGACACGGCTCAACGTGTGTGCGTGTCGGTACCGCCTTGATGGGCGCTCGACCGATAACCTCGGGATAGCAAACAAACCTCATCAGTCACATTCGAAACATATGCTTGGGACTGAACAGGGCTGAGCAGGACTTCAACACCCAGGCCAGCCGGGGCAGTAGGAAGGTCGACCAGATGAGCGAGCGCAGTGAGCGAGACGTCACCGCGGCCATGAGCGTGCTCGTGCTCGAGTCGAGCGTTAGCGAGGTGGGTAAATGAGCACGCTGCATAGGTTCAAGGCGTATTTCGGGATGGTTCCGCTGGAGGAATACGAGGACGACTACGTCGACGACCGCGGGCCTCGGGGCGTCGAGGAGCGGGGCCGTAGCCGGCCGCGCGAGTTCGCCGAGCCTCGTTATGAGGCGGGTGGCCCCCGGGCCCGGTTCGGCGAGGATCGCTACGAAGCCGCCGAGTCGAACTATCCCGAGCCCGCGTACAAGGCGCCCTACCAGCCCGGATACACCGTCTCCCGGCGCAGCGAGTTCGGCGACGACGCCTACCCGGAGGATCGCTACGAGCCGCCGCGGCGGCCCACGCGCATCGAGTCGGCCCCCTCGGGTCGCTCGCGTGGGCTCGGCGGCAGTCCGTCGATGATCCGCGGCACCACGCACGGTGCGCTGGCGGTCGACCCCGAGGCCGAGCGCAGGATGGAAGAGCGGCGGCTGGAGGAGCGGGCTCGTTTCGAGCCGGCACCCCGCCGCTCGCCGGTCTTCGAGGACGGAGGCCCCTTGTCCAAGATCACGACGCTGCGCCCGCGCACCTTCACCGAGGCCGCAATCATCGGTGAACGGTTCCGCGACGGCACCCCGGTGATCATGGACCTGGTGGAGATGAGCAACTCCGACGCACGTCGTTTGGTCGACTTCGCCGCCGGACTGGCGTTCGCGCTGCGCGGTTCCTTCGACAAGGTCGCCACGAAGGTGTTTCTGCTCTCACCGGCCGATGTCGATGTATCGGCCGAGGAGCGCCGTCGCATCGCCGAAACCGGCTTCTACAACCAGAAATAGTCACGCACAGGGGGCTCCGCCCCGTGGGCCCCGGCAGGGCGCTTCGTGCGCCCGGTGGGTTCTCCAGTGGTAGTGGGTCTAGCTGCAGGTTTGTGGGGCAGTCGCAGGTTGCCGGGGTGTCGAGCTGCGAACTGTCCCTCTACCATCCGCAGTGATTTTTTTCCGCGTCCGCGGGCGTGTCGGGGCCGGATGCGGCGCGGGGAGTTTGCAGGACGGCGGATCTGAGGCAGAGTGGGCGGGTGGCCCTGTTCAGTGTGTTGAACTACCTGCTGTTTGTCTTCTGGTTGCTGCTCATCGGACGGATCATCGTCGAGTTCATCCGAAGCTTCGCCCGTGAGTGGCGCCCCCGGGGTGTCGTCGTCATCGGCCTAGAGGTGATCTTCACGATCACCGACCCTCCGGTGAAACTCCTGAGGCGACTGATACCTCCGGTGAACTTGGGAGGAATTCGCCTGGATCTGTCCATTATGGTGTTGATATTCATCGTGTTCATCTTGATGTCGCTCACGGGCACGCTCGGGCAGTCGCACGCGCCCGTGTGACAGAATGGGTCGTGAAGAATAGCTTGCTAGATCTACCGCTAGACCTCCGTACGAAGCGTGAAGGGATCCTTCCATGCCGCTGACCCCAGCCGATGTGCACAACGTCGCGTTCAGCAAACCGCCGATCGGGAAGCGCGGCTACAACGAGGATGAAGTCGACGCGTTCCTCGACCTGGTCGAGCAGGAGCTCTCACGCCTCATCGAGGAGAACGCGGATCTGCGCCAGCGGGTTGCCGAGCTGGATGCCGAGCTGTCCGACGCCAAGGCGGCCCCCCGCCCGGCCCCGCAAGCGATGAAACAGGCTCCGCCGCAGCCGGAGCCGCCCAAGCCCGTGCAGGTGACTCCGGCGGCCCCGATGCCGATTGCCGCGCCCGCCCCGGTCAAGGACACCGGCGTGGCGGACGCCAACCTCCAGGCGGCCAAGGTGCTGAGCCTGGCGCAGGAGATGGCCGACAGGCTCACCAGCGATGCCAAGACCGAGGCCGAGCAGCTGCTCGCAAACGCCCGGGCGAACTCCGAGCGACTGGTGACCGAGGCGCGCACCCGCTCCGATGGCATGGTGACCGAGGCCCGCCAGAAGTCCGAGACCCTGCTTGCGGACGCCCAGAACCGTTCGGATACCCAGCTGCGTCAGGCCAAGGAGAAGGCCGATTCCCTGCAGGCCGACGCGGAGCGCAAGCACACCGAGATCATGGCCACCATCACCCAGCAGCGCAGCGTGCTCGAGAGCCGCATCGAGCAGCTCAAGACGTTCGAGCGTGAGTACCGGGTGCGGCTGAAGTCCTATCTGGAATCGCAGCTCGAGGAGCTGGAGAATCGTGGCTCGGCGGTGCCGGTCGACGGTGGTGACGGGTTCGAGGGCGCCAATGGCAACCACGCCCCGGCGACCTTCGCCAAGGGCAAGTAAACTCGGTTGGGTAAGCCGCCGCTCTCGCGGTTCGGGATCGGCGCAGCGTAGTAGTGGTCGGAAGTCCGTCGAGCCAGCAGGCCCGCCTAGGGGGTGACCATGCTCGTCCTGACCCTCGTCCTCGCGGCGATCGGTTTCGCCCTGCTGGTGGCAGCATTGACCACCGGCTCTGTGGTGTGGGCGTGGGGTTGCATTGTGGTCTGCGTTGTGGGTGCGGTGCTGTTGTTGGTCAGTGCCCTGTCGATTCGCGACTCCGACGATGACACTCAGTCGCGGCCCGGCCGCCACGCCAAGCGGTAACGAGTGTCCGGTCCGGACACCAACCGCGGCCGCAAATAGCATTGACCGCACTGGCTACAATCAAACCTGAAGTACGGCATTGATCCGGCAATCACCGGGGAGCCTTCGGAGGAACGGCGACAGCGGCCCTGTGAGCTGCACCGCTCAGTAGAACCGAACGGGTGAGCCCGTCACAGCTCACAACGAGAGGTCCGACGCTATAACCGCTCGACGGTCGGACAAGCGGGGTGGTACCGCGGCTTCGGCGCACCAGCGCCGGCATCGTCCCCGTGCCTACTGGTTGCGCCCCCGGCGCCCGGCACGAGGAGACACGACCCGAGATGGCGGACGAGACAACCCCAGGCAACGCGGCCCAGGACGCCTATCCCCGCGTCGATCTGGGCCCGGGCGGGCAGGTGAACTTTCCGGACCTGGAACGGCGGGTACTGGACTACTGGGCCGCCGACGACACCTTCCGTGCGAGCATCGAGAACCGTTCCGGCGATGAGGAGTTCGTCTTCTACGACGGCCCGCCGTTCGCCAACGGTTTGCCACACTACGGGCACCTGCTCACCGGGTATGTCAAGGATTTGATCCCCCGATTTCATACGATGCGCGGCAAGAAGGTCGATCGGCGATTCGGCTGGGACACCCACGGGTTGCCCGCGGAACTCGAAGCGGAGAAGCAGCTCGGTATCACGGACAAATCACAGATCGAAGAGATGGGCCTGGCGAAATTCAATGCCGCCGTCAAATCGTCTGTGCTGCGCTACACCGGTGAGTGGCGCGATTATGTGACGCGCCAAGCCCGCTGGGTCGATTTCGACAACGACTACAAAACCCTCGACCTCGACTTCATGGAGTCGGTCATGTGGGCATTCAAGACCCTGTACGACAAAGGGTTGATCTACCAAGGTTTCCGGGTCCTGCCCTACAGCTGGTACGAGCAGACGCCGTTGTCGAACCAGGAGACGCGCCTGGACGACGCCTACAAGATGCGTCAGGATCCGGCCGTCACCGTGGACATGGTGCTGCGTGTTCCCGCAGAACATCCACTGCACGCCCTCGACGGCGTCAACGCGGTGATCTGGACGACCACGCCGTGGACGCTGCCATCCAACCTGGCGATCGCCGTCCACCCGGACGTGACATATGTGCAGGTGCGTGCGGCTGGTGAGACAGGCGCGGGCAAGCGCTACCTGCTTGCCGCGGAGCGGGTCTCGCACTATGAGCGGGAGTTCGGCGCCGAGCCGGAGGTAGTGGGGGAGTACTCCGGGGCCGCGCTGGCCGGGCTGAGCTACGAGCCGCCGTTCGACTTCTTCCGCGGCCATCCGAACGCGCATCGCGTCCTGACCGCCGACTACGTCACCACCGACTCCGGCACCGGGATCGTGCATCTGGCACCGGCATTCGGTGAGGAGGACATGGACGTGGCCGCCGCCAACGGGATCGAGTTGGTGCAGCCGCTGGATGCGGGTGGCCGGTTCACCTCGATGGTGCCGCCGTACGAGGGCCAGATGATCTTCGACGCCAACCCGGTGATCATCAAGGATCTCAAGGCCGCCGGAAAGCTGCTGCGGCACGAGACGATCGAGCACTCCTACCCGCACAGCTGGCGCTCGGGGCAGCCGCTGATCTATATGGCGGTGCCGTCCTGGTTCGTGGCCGTCACCAAGTTCCGGGACCGGATGGTCGAGCTGAACAAGCAGATCACCTGGGTGCCCGAGCACATCCGCGACGGCCAGTTCGGCAAGTGGCTCGAGGGCGCGCGCGACTGGAACGTGAGCCGGAACCGCTACTGGGGCAGCCCGATCCCGGTGTGGGTCTCCGACGATCCGGCCTACCCGCGCCTCGACGTCTACGGCTCCCTGGACGAGCTCCACCGTGATTTCGGGGTGCGCCCGGACGATCTGCACCGCCCCGGCATCGACGAGCTGGTGCGACCCAATCCCGATGATCCGACCGGCAAGTCGACGATGCGGCGCGTACCGGAGGTGCTGGACTGCTGGTTCGACTCGGGATCGATGCCGTTCGCGCAGGTGCACTACCCGTTCGAGAACAGCGAGTGGTTCGACGGTGTGGAAGGTGCGGGCAGTCACAATCCGGCCGACTTCATCGTCGAGTACATCGGGCAGACCCGCGGCTGGTTCTACCTGATGCATGTGCTCGCGACCGCGCTGTTCGACCGGCCGGCGTTCGGAACGGTTGTCGCGCACGGCATCGTGCTGGGCGACGACGGGCTCAAGATGTCCAAGTCCAAGGGCAACTACCCGGACGTCAACGAGGTGTTCGATCGCGACGGCTCGGACGCTATGCGCTGGTTCCTGATGAGTTCGCCGATCCTGCGGGGCGGCAACCTCATCGTCACCGAGCGCGGCATCCGGGAGGGTGTCGGCCATGCGATGCGCCCGCTGTGGAACGCCTGGACGTTCCTGCAGCTGTATGCCTCGAAACCGGGTGTGTGGCGTACGGATTCGACGCACGTGCTGGACCGGTACATCCTGGCCAAGCTGGCCCACACCCGCGACGTCATGACCGAGGCGTTCGAGGTGTACGACATCGCCGGTGCCTGTGACGAACTGCGTTCGTTCGCCGATGCGCTCACCAACTGGTATGTGCGCCGGTCGCGTTCGCGGTTCTGGGAAGAGGATGTCGATGCGATCGACACCCTCCACACGGTGCTCGAGGTGACCGCCCGGCTGGCGGCCCCGCTGCTGCCGCTGACCACCGAGGTGATCTGGCGCGGCCTGACCGGCGGGCGGTCGGTGCATCTGACCGATTGGCCCGCGGGCGCGGAGCTTGCGGAGCGCCCATCGGACACAGCTACGGAGCTTGCGGAGCGCCCCTCGGACACAGCCGCGATTCTGCCTGCCGATCCGGCGCTGGTCTCGGCGATGGACGAGGTGCGAAACATCTGCTCCACGGTGCTGAGCCTGCGCAAGGCCCAGAACCTGAGGGTGCGGCTGCCACTGTCGGAGGTGACCGTGGCCGCCGCGGACGCCGAACGCCTGCGGCCCTTCGCCGATCTGATCGCCGACGAGGTGAACGTCAAGAAGGTCGACCTGACCGCCGATGTCGCCGCGCACGGCCGCTTCGAGCTGGTCGTGAACGCCCGCGCGGCCGGCCCGCGACTGGGTAAGCAGGTGCAGACGGTGATCAAGGCCGTCAAGGCGGGCGAATGGTCCGAGGACGAAAACGGGGTGGTCACTGTGTTCCCGGGTCGCTCCGCCGGCTCCGCTCCCGAAGCCGGAGTCGAGCTGCTGCCCGAGGAGTACACCCAGCGCCTGGTGGCCGCCGAGCCCGAATCCACCGCCGCCCTGCCCGGCAATGCCGGTCTGGTGGTGCTGAATTCGCACGTCACCGAGGAACTCGAGGCCGAGGGCTGGGCCCGCGACCTCATCCGCGACCTGCAGGAGACCCGCAAGTCGCTGGGCCTGGACGTCTCCGACCGCATCACGGTCGTCCTGGACGTCCCGGCCGACCACACGGCCTGGGCGCAGACTCACCGAGACCTGATCGCGGGCGAGATCCTCGCCACCACACTGACCTTCGGCACCGCGGGCCCGTCCACGGCCGAGGTCGTCGGCGGCGTGCGGGTCTCGATCACGAAGGCCTGACCGATCCCGATGTGCCGGATTCGCCTGTCATCCCGGCGTGCTTGTGGCCGGGATCCATGGTGATCCGTTGTGCACCGGGAGATTCCGGCCACAAGCACGCCGGAATGACGCGTCGCTCCGCGGGTCGACAGGCGGTGGGATCAGGATCCGTTGGTCGGCGGCGGCGGGGTGGTCTGGCGGTGTACCGCCAGCTGGATCTCCAGCAGCAGGCGGTCGGGGGCGGAGTCGAGGTCCAGGCCCATCAGGTGGGTGGCGCGGCGGATGCGGTAGCGCAGGGTGTTGGGGTGGATGCGCAGGGCGGTCGCGGCGGTGCGGACGTCGCCGCCGTGGCTCAGGTAGGCGTCCAGGCTCGCGCACAGGTCGGCGGAATACTTGTCGTCGTAGTCCGCGAGGGTGTCCAGGCGTGGGTCGCGCAGCTGCGGGCGATCGCCGATCAGGGTGAGGATTTCGGCCAGCAGCACGGTGGTGCGCGAGCCTGCGAGGGTGGTGACGGCCGCACCGGCGGACAGCGCCGCGGTGCGGTCCAGCACCCGGTCCACCTCGGCGCGGGCGCGGGCGGCATCGGCCAGGCCGTCCACCGGGGCGGCGATGGCCGCGCGCAGGTCCAGCCCGGACCGCTCGGCGAGCTGCCCGATCACCTGCCGGGTCCACGAGGTCACCCGCTCGGCCGAATGATGTTCCGGGAACAGCACGTAGAGCCGATCGCCGATCAGGGTGGTGACGCAGTCGGGGCGAAAAGCGCTGGCGTGCAGGCGAAGTATTGCAGCACCGCGATGCAGCGCCTCCGTAGTGTGCGGCGTCGGTCCTTCGGCGGCTCGCGGGGGCGGTGGCTCTGTGGGAGCGGAAAACCCGACGACGGCGGCACTCCCGTTCGCGGTCATGCCGAAGGCGTCGGCGAAGGCCGCGATGTCCACCTCGCCGCCCGGCTCACCCAGTAACCGCTGGATCAGCAGCGCATCGGTGGTCGGCGCGTGCCGGGTGCGCCAGATGACCCGCGCGGCAATGGATGCCGCGCCGCGCAGCACCCGCGGACTGTCGGGGCGCAGCGGCTCGGTGCCCTCCTGCACCCAGATCGTGCCGAGCACCGTGCGCTGGCGCACGCCCGGCCCGCCCGGCTCGCGGATGCCGATGGCGATGCGCCGCCGCGTCTCCCATTCGGGCTGGGCCGGAACCTCCACGGCATCACCGGTATTGCGTAGCCGGTCGAAGATGCCCTCGCGCTGCAACCAGTGCAGATATCCGGGCGGCCCCTGCCGTCCCAGCACCGACAGCCGCCGCACCGCATCCGCGCTGGCGGTGCTGTCGGCCGAATAGGCCAGCACCCGGGACTGATCGTCCTCGATGGTCACCAGCCCGTGGGTGGATTGGGCGACCGACTGTGCGAGCCCGAACAGGTCGGTGTCCAGCGGCGGTGCCGACTCCACCGCGCGCGGCCCGCCGCCGTCACCGGTGATCCGCCCGATGAGCGCGTGCACCATCTCCCAGCGCGCGTGCGGATGGACCGCAACCAGGGCGATCCCGGCCCGGGTGGCCGCCTCCCGAAGCCGGTCGGCGCCCTTGGAGAAGACCACCCGCGGCCGATACTGCGGCGGGCAGTGCAGCGTGAGCTGACGCAGCCAGCGTTCGGCGTCGGCATCACCCACTCCGACCTGCAGGTATACCTCCGGTAGCGGCTGCGGGGGCGGGGCATCGACGGTCAGATCGTCGACGTCCATGAATGCCACGGACTCGACAACCACGTCCTCGCCCGCGGGTGCGTCGACCAGCGTGACGACCGTGCTGGTCAGCGCCGACAGTAGTTCGGACAGCGCTATGGGGTGGCTCACATTCTTCATTCAATCGGACGAAACCGAATCGTGCAATTTATCCGGTTGAACAAGGGTTTCCGACGTCGGAGGGTGTTTATTTCTCGTCATGGACGCGATCACCACGGTCCCCGTACCGACCAACGAACCGGCCAATTCCCATGCGCCCGGCAGCCCAGAGCGTGCCCGGCTGCGCGCGGCCCTGCGCGAGCTGGCCGCGAATCCCACCGAGATCTGCCACGTGATCGACGGCCGGCATCGCCCCGGCACCGGAGCCGCGGTCGATGTGGTGCAGCCGCACCGGCATGCGGCCGTGCTGGGCACGCTGCATGTGGCCGAGGCCGGCGAGGCCCGCGACGCGGTGGACGCGGCGAGCGATGCCGCACCCGCCTGGCGCGCACTGCCCTTCGACGAGCGTGCCGCGATCTTCCTGCGCGCCGCGGACCTGCTCGCCGGGCCGTGGCGCGAAACCATCGCCGCGGCAACGATGCTCGGGCAGTCCAAGACCCCCTATCAGGCAGAGATCGACGCACCCTGCGAACTGGTCGACTTCTGGCGCTTCAACGTGCATTTCGCGCGCGAGATCCTGGCCGGTCAGCCGCAATCCTCCCCCGGGGTGTGGAATCGGACGGACTACCGCCCGCTGGAGGGCTTCGTCTACGCGATCACCCCGTTCAATTTCACCGCGATCGCCGGAAATCTGCCCACCGCACCGGCCCTGATGGGGAACACCGTGGTGTGGAAGCCCTCCCCGACCCAGGCCGTGGCCGCCTATCACACGATGCGGCTGCTGGAGGCGGCCGGACTGCCGCCGGGGGTGATCAATCTGGTGCACGGCCACGGGCCCGAGGTGTCGGAGGTCGCGCTGGCCGACCCGCGGCTGGCGGGCATCCATTTCACCGGCTCCACCCGCACCTTCCAGCACCTATGGCGCGAGGTCGGCGGCCGAATCGACCAGTACCACGGCTATCCGCGGCTGGTCGGTGAGACCGGCGGTAAGGATTTCGTGCTCGCGCATCCCTCCGCGGACCCCGACGTGCTGAGCACGGCGCTGATTCGCGGCGCCTACGAGTACCAGGGGCAGAAGTGTTCGGCGGCCTCGCGGGCGTTCGTGCCGCGCTCGGTGTGGGCCCGCATGGGCGCGGACCTGATCGACAAGGTCGGCGCGTTGCGCTACGGCGATGTCACCGATTTCACCAATTTCGGTGGCGCCGTGATCGATCGGCGTGCGTTCGACCGTAATGCCGCCGTGCTCGAGCGCGCCAAGTCGACCGCGAGCCTGACCGTCGCCGCGGGCGGCACCTGTGACGACAGCGTCGGCTACTTCGTCGACCCGACCCTGCTGCTGGGGGACGATCCTGCCGACGAGGCGTTCCGCACCGAATATTTCGGCCCGATCCTGTCGGTGCACGTCTACGACGACGCGCGCCCGGGCGCCTTCGACGAGGTGCTCGGCCTCCTCGATGCGGGCTCGCCGTACGCGCTCACCGGCGCGATCATCGCCCAGGACCGGCATGCGGTGGAACGGGCAAGCACGGCACTGCGTTTCGCCGCCGGGAACTTCTACATCAACGACAAGCCCACCGGAGCGGTGGTGGGGCAGCAGCCCTTCGGTGGCGCCCGCGCCTCGGGCACCAACGATAAGGCCGGATCCCCGCTGAATCTGCTGCGGTGGGCCTCGCCGCGATCGATCAAGGAAACCTTCGTTCCGGCGACGGCGCACGAATATCCGCATCAGGCAAGCGAATCCGAGGGGTAGAGATGGGTGCACCCGCTATGGCGAATCCCCTGCGGCCCGCCCTGCTGGCCGCGGCGCGCTCCGCACGCGCCGAACGCAGTATCACCCGGATGCCCGTGACCCGGCGCATCGTCGACCGGTTCGTCGCCGGCCAGGACCAGGATGCGGCCCTGGTGGCGGTGCGGGAGCTGGTGCGGCGCAACAGGTTCGTCACGATCGACTATCTGGGCGAGGACACCCATGATCCGGGTCAGGCCGAGCGGGTGGCGGGGGAGTACCTGCGGCTGATCGGCGAACTGGCCCGAGAGGTCGATACGGCCGGGCCGGCACCTGGGGCCGACGCCGCAGGCCCGCGGCCCGTGGAGGTTTCGGTGAAACTGTCCGCGCTCGGACAGTCGCTGCCCGGCGACGGGCACGCCGTCGCGCTGCGCAACGCCCGGACGATCGCGGAATCCGCGGCGGCGGCCGGAATCTGGATGACCGTCGATGCCGAGGACCACACGACCACCGATTCGACGCTCTCGATCGTGCGCGAGCTGCGGCGCGAGCATCCCGGGACCGTCGGCACCGTGCTGCAGGCCTATCTGCGGCGCACCGAGGCCGACTGCCGGGCGTTCGCCGCCGAGGGTGCGCGGATCCGGCTGTGCAAGGGCGCCTACAGCGAGCCCGAGGCGGTGGCCTATCGCCGTAAGCGAGAGGTCGACGAGTCCTATCTGCGCTGTCTGCGGATCCTCATGCGGGGCAACGGATATCCGATGGTGGCCACGCACGATCCGGCGATGATCGAGGCCGCCGCGCTGCTGGCGACCGCCGTGCCGCGCGGGCGGGAGGATTTCGAATTCCAGATGCTGTACGGGATCAGGCCCGCCGAACAGGAGCGGTTGATCGGGCTGGGCCAGCATCTGCGGGTCTACGTGCCCTTCGGGGATCAGTGGTACGGCTATTTCGTGCGGCGGCTGGCCGAGCGGCCGGCGAACCTGATGTTCTTCCTGCGCGCCGCAACCCCCGGGTTGTGAGTCACACCACTGTTCCGTCAATTAGTGGTATGTACCACCAAAACATGGCAGATGATGTTATAGTTCTGAGCGAGGCAGTGGTAAGGCCGGGTCGCTCCCAATGAGGGGGGTGCGACCCGGCAACCTCGCAGATTTTCCCCGCGATGCAGTGGACGGCGGGGAAGGGAATCGCTGCTCGGCGGGCGTGATGCCCCTGTAGTGACGCCAACTCGTCACGCCCGCCGGGCCGCGTGGCAACTGCCGGGCGTTCCTGCCTCTCCTTGGTCGAACCCGATCACGTACCATGACGCGGTTCGATCGATCGTGATGAGGAATACAGTGACCGACTCAACGTCCACAGCATCGGCGGTAGCAGCGGCGGGTGCGCCCCCGGTATCCGGCCGGGCAATCGCCGTGGCCAGCTTCATCGGTACCGCGATCGAGTTCTACGACAACTGCTATTTGGCGTTTGCTGGTTTAGATTGACGCTCGCATAGCTAGCTGACCTGCGGTAATTAGGTTGTCTGCGTTTGCTCGCGCTGGGATGCGTGTGCTGTTACTGCGTACCCACTGCGTACCGGTATACCGTGGGTCGTAGGTCTCCGAGCTTGGAGGAGTGAGGTCAATGAACGAGATTCCACCGAACGAAGTCGGCCGACGACTGCGGGAGATCCGAGCATGGCGCGGCCAGTCCCTTGAGGTGACCGCCGGTCTGGCCGGCATCTCGTACGGCTACCTCGGCAAGCTCGAGCGCGGAGACAAGCCCTTGGAGAACCGGCACACCCTCGAATCGCTGGCGCGTGCGCTGCGGGTGTCCCCGGAGGAGTTCTCGCCCGCGCCGTGGCAGATACCCACCAGCTCGAGCGAGGCTGCGCATGGCGGTCTGATCGCAGTCGAAAATGCCCTGGACGCTTACGAACTCGGCGAAGATCCCGAATGCGAGATGCGAGAGTGGCCGCTCATCGCCGACGATGTGAAGCGCCTCAACGAACTGGCACAAGGCACAGCGGACTATGCCGCACAGGCGGAGTTGATGCCCGGACTCCTCGGCGAGTTGCACGCCGTCTACGTCCGTGCCCCCGAACGCCGTCGAGAGGCACTCCTCGGCATGATCCGCTGCTACTCCTCGGCGATGTGGACGACCAAACGACTCGGTGGTCGCGGACTCCCGATACTCGCCTCACGTGCCGCCCAGGCGTGCGCGGAGGCTCTGGACTCGCCCGCCTGGCGAGGGTTCACCGCATGGTTGCGGGGCGACGCGGCGGGCGGCCTGTCCCGTCCCGAGCAGTATCGGCGGGCGATGCGCACAGCCGACGAGTTGAGCCCGTTTATGGACGATCCCGATGTGATCCAGGCAGTCGGAATGCTGCACCTGAGCGCTGCGTTGGCATGCGCTGTGCAGGCCGACCGCGACACCGCTCTCACGCACTTGGACGAGGCGACCACAATCGCGAACCGCCTCGACACTGAGGTCGGCACATTCGGAGGCATGTGGTTCGGGCTCCCGAACATCGGGGTGTGGCGGGCGACGATCGGGAATGAATTCGGTGACGGGGTGCCTGTCGCCGAACAGGCCCGGTCGGTGAATGTGGCTGCGCTACCAGCAGACTCCCGGAAGGCCGAGTTTTACATGGAGGTCGGCCGGGCACTGCTCACCGATACGCATCGCCGCGAGGAGGGTGTACAGGTGCTATTGCGAGCCGAAAGCCTTGCCCCGCAACGGGTCCACGCCGATGTTTTCACTCGTGAAATTGTCGCCGATCACCTCCGTGCGGCGCGGCGTGACGCAGGCGGCCGTGATCTGCGTGGGCTCGCGTGGCGGCTGGGCATCGCTCCGGATTCCGGTCCGAGATCGAACTGAAATCCGGTCTGTCCCTGTAGGACAAACCCTCTCCGGTCCTCCTCATAGCGTCGGGTGTGGCCCCGCCGTCGGGTGTTCGTAGCCCCGAAATGCAGTCCTCGGCGGCGGGTGCTTTCCACCGACAACGGAGGCGCACGCGATGGACAGCAATGGCCTGCCACAGAGGCAGGCGCGTGTCGGAAGCGGACCGAAACTCTCGCCGCTGGCCTACACCGCACCCCCTGATGTGATCGCCAAATTCCTTATTGCACTACGCCTCTGGGACATCGAGACCCCTGGACGGCGATCATGACCGGCGATGAGGTTGCCCAGCTCGGCCCGATCCGGCCCGAACACGCCACCGGCGGATGGCGGCTCGGCGGCGACGAAGCGGCCGGGTGGTGCCTGTATCGGCGGGTCGGCGACCTGGTCGCGAAAGTCCACGGCACCACAGCGACAACATGCGCATGGGGTATCTACCGCCCTGACGGGACCATGATTCGCGAAGCATCATGGGATAACGTGGACGAAGCAAAAGCACTGGCCGACAAGTGGATTCAGGAACGGCAGTGAGCGCCCCGGTGGCGTGGTCGCTGGTGGCGGTATTCGGGATGATCTTCGCGGCCGTCGTGGCGCTCATGCTCCGCGCCGACCGCGAAGAGTTTCGCGCGGCCCGTGATGCACCGACACAGCGCCTACGTGTGGTTGTCGGATGGCCGGCGGCGCCCCCCGATCATCCGCTGAGCCTGCACGAGGCGCACCGGACCATGCAACGGCACCGGGGCTGCCTACGCGAGAATTGCGCCCGCAAACAGGTCGCCTATCAGGTACTGGTCGAGGCGGGACACATCCGGCCCGACGTGAGTCGGACGCGATGAGCGACGCATGGGTGTACGGGCTTACTGCGGTGCTGATCGCCCTGGCAATCGGCTACGCCCGGTACACGGTGCGGACCGCGGCCAAACGTAAACCTCAAGACGAAGACGAGAAGGGTCACGGCCGATGATGAACAACCTCAGGCTGCCACAACCCGACGTGCTCGAGCGCGTCCTCGCGGGGCTCAGGACCTACCCCGTCGAGAATCCACCTACACGAGGAGTAGCGACCATGGCAGACATCCACTACGTCTCGCAGAGCGTAGATCTCACCGGGTTGTTCAACATGGCGTGCCCTGTGTGCGAACAAACCGTGAAAGTTCAGGGCAACGCGACAGGGATCCGGATTGTCGAGCATCGCCAGGGCGGAGGTGTCTGCCCAGCCTCGAACCGGACAATCCAGCACGAAACGCGTTGACGACCAAGGAAAGACGTTGTCCAAGAGAACCCCGATTGCTTGCCTCGATGGGCCGCACCGAGCTGAACGCCTACATCGGTTGTCGAGCAATGGAATCAAGGAGTAGCGCTGTGATATCCACCGTGGTTGCCGCCGACGAGATCCCCTGGCGTCCAGCGATGGAGACCGTACTAGGGATACTCGCGACCGCTGGACGGGCGCAGACCGTGCTCATGGTCCGCCGGTACACCAAACTCAGTGACCGCATCGTCCGCGACGCACTGACCGACGTGGTACACAAGGGCCTAGTCAGTCGCCAGGACGGCCGCCCCGCCTGGTACCGGATCAATGACCACGGCAAGCGACTGGTGGAGCGAGACCCGAAACGGTTCGGACTGTGAGGTACTGGCAGGAGCCCTTGCTCCGCGAACTAGCTGAAGGGTGCGAACGGCTGGTCGCGGCTTGCGTGAGGACTGCGCCCGCGCGCTGATGCCACTGCTCGGCTACGACAAGTGGGAGCGGTTCGAGGACGCCCTGCTTCGCGCCATGGCGTCGATGAGGGCACTCGGAAGCAGTCCCGATCAGGCTTTTTCCCGGACCCGAGAAGAAGGTACCGGCGGTCGGCCGCGAAGCGACATGCCGCCCTTGCGCACGTGGGCCGCACAATCCGGATCCGTGGGCCGCGCTGACGGAGGTCTTGCCGTCCATGCCGGTTACCGGCTCAGGTGGGTGGTTTCCACCCACCTGGTTGAGGTCCATGCCGCCCTTGCGCACGTGGGCCGCACACTTCCTGACCTGCCCTCGTCTAACACGAGCCCAGCTTTTTCGGTGGCGTCAACGAAAAGGCAGATCAACGCCGTACGCGCGGACATGGGCAGATTTGAGAGGTCACCGGGCGACCGACGACCTTACCGGCGCCGGTAACGTGGCTGGTCAGATAGCCCGCACCTTTTCGGGTAGGGCTACTCACAACTGAGTACCCCTTGATCAGGATCTTTTTGCCAGTCTCGGCAATATGATCCGGAGGACAGCGTGTCCCTCACTCCCCGAAGGAGTCGAGCATGGAGCCGATCACAGCCAAAGGCATCGACGGCACCGTGATCTTCGACGGCGCAACGATCACCATCGACTACACCCACGGCCTCGCCGGTCGCCGCAGCATCATTACCCGGGGTAGCAAACAGATCCCGGTCGGCTCGATTCAGGCTGTGAAGTGGAAGCCCGCGTCATTCTGGTCCGGGTCGGGTCTGATCGAGTTCACGATTGCTGGGGCAGTGGAATCCGGTGACCGTAGCCGCCACAAGGCGAAGCTAGATCGGAATGAGAACGCCGTGGTGGTGTCGGGGTGGTCGCGGCGGCAGACGGCGAATATGGCGGCGATCAAGGATGCTGTGTTGCAGGTGATCGCCGACCGGTAAGCGCAACCGGCAAAACGAACACCATCTTCTGGGATTGCAGAAAGTGGCTGGTCAGGCCGCCGCTGGAGACCTGGGGTCATCCGGACGCGCGATCCAATCGAGACTGACGGCAAGATGTATCAGCCGCATCTGCCTGCCCCGAGCCCGTTCAGCCAGAGGGGGGCGCAGATCTCGCACCCCACTTCCCGACGACAGGAAATGGTGGAAACGTCGAAAGCTGTGCTGGCACATGAATAAAACCAACCGGAAGACTTCCCGAAAATTGGGGGAAAGTCCAAGATCGAGGGCTACCACCCTGCCAGGAACGCGCTCTATCCTGAGGTCTCCACCCCTCTCCGATCACGAAAGATCATCATGGGAATCCGCAAAACCGTGAGCTTCGTCGCGCTCGCGATCGCGAGCATCGGCGCCGTAGCATTCGCCGATGCCGGCACCGCCTCCGCTGACACCTACGGGCAGACAAGCTGTGGCTACAACCCTGAGGTTGCGCAAGCCGAATACGGTGAGCAGAACGCCACATTTAACCTCGACCGGGCGTATCAACAGCGCGAGGAGGCTTTCATGAGCGCGGGTCAAGGAGGGACTGATATCTCCCTTTATCAGATCAACTTCGCACAGGCACAGGCGATGTACAACCAGGCGAAGGACTACGCCGACCACGTCAAGGCCGCCGCTGAAGCCGCTTGCCCTCGGCGCTGACCCCCTCGGCACACGCGATGGGGTACCCGGTTTTTCGGGTACCCCCATGACTTGCGGGGATTCTCGTCAGTAGTCAGACATCACGAAGTTTTGCAGCGGCGCGGACAAGTTGGTGCCGTCGTATTGCACGCCTATCCCGCCATACCGGTAACCCAGGCCGGTCGATGTGGCAGCCCCGGAATCCGTCCACGACAGAACGTTCGTGCCGCCGGATTGCCACGCCGGAGTGGTCGATTTCCACACCGTGTACACGTTCCCAGCTGCCGTGAGCGTGACGTATTGCCCGGATGACCACGTAGTGCTGCTGGTGGCTTCGGTGGTAGCGGTGCTGCCGGTCGCGGTCTGAACCAGCAGGATCTGAGTGTCACTGCTGCTCGATATGAATACCCCGACTTGCTGAGTGAACGCCGTATTGCAGCGGGTCAGCAGCGCCACAGCCACCGCGGACGGGGCGCCAGCCAGCTTCGCCTGTACGTAGTATCGGTCGGTTCGCACCTGCTGCGGGTAGATCGCGGGGTAATACCCGGCAGTTGCGCTCGTGCAGGCTGCGGTGTTGGAGCTGAGCGCGGGCTGAGTGGATCCGCTACCCAGGGTCCACCCGTTTCCGAGCCCGGATTGGTTGGCGCGGGTGAAACTGTCTGCCCAGGTGACACCTAAGCGGCGTAAAAACATCATCGGCACAGGAACTCCCATTCAGTTGTTGCAGCGGTTCAGACGCCGCGAAAATTGCGCCAACGGCCAAGGTAGGTACCGGCCCCTGCTCGACGTTGCGCTTCCATCAACTTCATGGCTTTAACGCTGCCGTCGATATCATGCGCATGCACATTCCAGGTGGAGGATTGGTCCACTGGGGAGCCGACGCTCGCAGTGGACAGCATTTCCCGGGTCGGGACCGTCTGCGGACGGTTCAAGCCCTTGGTTCCGGCCTGATCGGAGTTGATCAAGTGCAGCAGCGAGCGGTGAGCGTCCGCCGACTTCGAGTTGACCACGAATTCGCCATCGCTGAGCATGGCCGGGATGGAATCGGAGATGGATCCTCCGTCGCCGGACACGTCACCGCCGCTGGCATACCAGTGCGGCGACTGCGCCTGCCAGAACGACCATGCCGAGGCTGGGTCGCCGTACTTCTGCGAGATGTACTTGTCCCCGTAGACCGCCTGCATACGCGGGTCTTCGGTCTTGGTGCCACCCACGGTGTCCCACGTGGTCGACAGGAACTGGAACAGCCCATAGGCGTCGCTAGCCGGTTCGGCCGATGCCTGCGGATTCCACGACGATTCATGCCCGATCAGCTGATCGAGCGCATTCCACTGGGTGCCGCTGTCCCACCCGAACTGCGAGGATGCGTCCTTGACCGCACCCACGACCGCGGAACTGACACCGAACTGCGAGGCATACGCATCGCCGGATTGCTGCTGCACCATCTCGTTGAGCTGATCGCCCGGCGTGTTCGAGGTGCTGGTCTGCGAGGCTTCGATCCCGGACTTGGGCTGGGCCATCTTGTTCGTGCCGCTCGGCTGCGCGCCGCCGCTCACCGTGGACGGATCACCATCGGTGGGTGTCTGCGGCTTCGCCGCCGGAGACGACGAGGTGGATGTCTGCATGGACGCCGCCGCCTGATCGGCTTGCAGGTCGTTGCCTGCGGTCCACAGTGCAGTCGGGGAGCCAGAGAAACTGTCGTTGAAACCGATGGTCTTTTCCAGCGGTTGCAGTTCGAACTGCAAGCCCTCGCCGAGGAGTTGGGCAATGCCCTTGTGTCTCTGGTCACCGGTCAGCGCAATGCCCGCGATGCCCAACAGGCCACCGTTGGAACCGAGTCCGGTCAGGGCGGAAGTGCCGGTCTGACCGTTGCCTTGCTTCCCTGCACCGGTCAAGTCCGGCCCGAGCAGGAACCTGGACCATGAGTCCTGCTGGTCTTTCGGCGCGTTGTTGATCCACCCCTGAAAAACGTTCGACAAGGTGCCGTGAAGACCGCCATCAGCCGGCGGCAGGCTCCCCGGCTTCGAATTCGTTGCTGCCGCTATCTGCGCACCCGTTGAACCCCACCAAAGTTGGTCGATACCGCGGGTAATAATGGAGGACGCAGCGCCCGACCATGAACTCGGAACGGGCATCGTGGGCGCAATGTTCTGGTTCGCCAGCGCATTGTCCGCCGCGTTGCCGCCCGTGCCGCCGGCCGCCGTGTCGGTCCCAGTGCCCGTGCCTGTTCCGGCGCCGCTTTGGTTCGATGTAGCGGACTTCGGATCGTTGAAGGCAGGCACGAAAGCGGTTGGGTCGATGTGTCCGATCGTGGTGAACTGGCTGTCCCATGGGCTGACCGCAGTGGTGCCGATACGCGCGGTCTCCCCCGACTGCCGTTCTTCCATGTCGACACCGAGGATCGAGGCCACCATGTGCTGGCTGGATGCACCGATGACGAACAGGTCGTCTTTGCTGGCTCCCGGAATGAAGGACGGCCAGCTGCCATCCAGGACGTTCGCCGTTGTACCCAACCGTCCCGTGGGATCCGGTGTCCCCATAGCGACCTGCTGAAGATCACCCACCCAGCCCGAGCAGTCCGCGCCCTCCATATCGGTGCCACCCCACACGTACGGGGTGGTGGCATGCGCGTTCGCCCACTGGACAGCATTGACCGGGCCGCCGGTAGCGCCATCGGCCTGCCATGCGGACGGGTACGTCTGGCCAGAGACCCCGGTCGGAGCCGTGGTCGGAGCGGTGACGCTAGGGGTGGTGGACGTTGCAAGCGGCATTCCGCCAACCGCCTGATTGCCTCCTGTAGTGCTGGGGTCCGATCCGAAAGAAGCATCCCCACCTCCGCCGCCAGCGGCAGTGCCGAGGTAATTGGCGTCGCCCACACCGCTGGCATTCGGCTGCACCGGCCCGAGAGAAGCGTTGAAGTCCGACGGGTTGTAGGTGCTGGGGTCGGATCCGAAAGAAGTGTCCCCGCCCCCGCCACCGCCGTCGGTACCTGGATAATTGGCGTCGCCATCGGTGACGTAGCCGCCGTCCTGGAAACCCAGCGTGTGCTTGCGGCTCTGCCGGACGGCTTCCTTCTTCGCGTCGTGGCCGATGCCGCTCGCGCCCTGCTTGCTGGCGACGAACCCACCGGATGCGAAGCCGTTGATCGCTTCGAGGGTGCCGCGATGCTGCGCGGTAGCGTCCGCATTGACAACGAATTCGCCGTTGGACAGCATGGCCGGGACCTTGTCGTCCCGGGGACCTCCCGGTCCGGTGACGTGACCTCCCTGACCGAAGGCATTCTTGTTGTCGTACGTGTCTCCGGTACTGGAATCTGTTGAACCGAGGTCCTTGGGCTCTGCATCAGCAAGCGCCCCAAGCGCCGTACCCACGAACGGAACCGCCTCGAGAGCAGACCGCTCGACCGGCGACTTGTCCAGGCCACCGAAAAACCTGTCGAGGATGTCGCCGGCCTGACCGGCCCAATTGACCAGGTCAGCAAAAACGTCGACAAGGCCCGTGAGCGCGGGCATAGCAACGGTAATCGCATCCGCGAGGGGCGGAATAACTTCCGTCGCGAGGTGGCCCAGGGAATCCATCAGCCCCGGCAGCGACGGACCGATTTCGGTGAGCGCATCCGCGAGAGAGCCAGCAAGCTCACCCAGTGGTTTGCCGGACTGGCCCAGGAAATCGCCCAGTTCGGTGAACAGCGACCCCAAGTGGGGGCCGAGTCCTGCGCCGAGGTCGACCAAACCCTTTATCAAGCCGGTGATCAACGGGCCGACCCCCGTGAGCGCACTCGAGACGCCGTCGAGGAACTTCTGCATCGTGCCGTCTTTTTCCATCTGCGTGAACAGGGAATCCAGGCCGCTGAAGATGTCCTTGAACATGCCGTTCAGGGATGTCGCGATCTGCCCCATGCCGCTCTTCATCGCAGGTAGTTGGTCCTGCAAGGCGGTGTTGAAACTTTCACCGAGACCAGCGAACAGATTCTGTGAAACTGTCCCAGACAGTTCGTGCAGTGCGGGGGACACTTGGTCGTGCATGACGGTGACGAAGTCGCGGGCGTTCGGTGCCAGGCGGGACAAAGCCAAGTCGAGCTTGTTCTCCGCGTCGGTCGGCATCAACGCGCGATGCATGTTGACCGCGGCTTCGGAGACCTGGATTTCCGCGTCGTGCACACCTTGAAGCGCGAGAGCCATACCGTGCTGCGCGTCCGCATTGGCTTGGGTGGCTTGAATGATCGTGGTCGATCCGGTCACCCCGCGCTGCTGCGTTTCAGCGGTATCGACCGACTGATCAGAGGTTTTCTTCTGGCTCTCCGCATACTTCTGATTTGCAGCCTGAACGCCGTAGACGTCGGTTTCGATCGACAGCGGATCCGCGGTACCCGACATCAGGTCCTGCATAAGGTGTTGGCGCGCCCCAGCCACCCCGAGCGCTGCGCCTTCTTCGGCCAGCTGGGCATCGGTGAGGGCGTCGGTGGCATCCCTGACCTGGCGGCCGACTTCCTTGTAGGCGTCGGCCAGATTCATGCTCGAGAGCTTCGCCGCGGTCTGACTGTCCGAAACCTTGAAGGTCGCTTCGGCCAGACCCTCGCTCGCGGTGCGTTGAGCATCGGCAGCAGACTGGATTTTGATCTGCCGATCCAGTTGAGCTTCAGGATCGCGCTGCTCCTGAGTGACGGCGCTTTCGTCCTGGAGCGCCCCCATCACGCCATGTGCACCCAGGATGCCGACAATCGCCGACGCCCCGAGGGTGGCGACAGCCCCGCCGACCGCGCCGCCAATAGCGCCCCACTTCAGGGCTTTGGCCCCTAGGCTCTCGACCTTGGATCCGACCTTGTCCATGCCCTTGTCGAGGGTGTCGAACACCGAGTCGTTCCAGTCCTGCGACGCCTGCGCGGCTTCCTTCCGTGCCGCCTCTATATCGTCCGCAGCCTTCTTTGCCGCCTGAGCCTGGTCTTCGACCTGCTTCTGGCCTGCCTTAGCCTGGGAGGAAACGTAGTTGCGGTCTTCCTTCTCCATGGCGGCGACGCCACGGTCACCCGAACTATCGGACGTAGACCGTGAAGATGAAGGCGACGATGTGGACGCCGCTGTAGGCGCTGATACAGATGCTGACTCGGTGCCCGCCGCGGTCGCCTGCGCACGGAACTCCGCCAGCTGCGCTTCGGCCTCGCCGAAGTCCATTTCGACTGGAATCCGGTAGACCGGAATCAGGCTGAAGAACGTCTCCAGTTGCGCGTCAGCGCGCGCCAAATCCAGGTCGGCCGTGACCCTGGTGTAGCCGGGCAGTTGATCCGAGAGGGCCCTGTTGTCGAAGTCGGGCGTGACCTGGATCGGCAGCGTGTGCTTGGTCGCCATCTGCCGCCACTGAGAGTCCAAGTCCTGCGCGAACTTGTCCATGTCGGCGGCGATCTGCACCTGGAACGGGCCAGCGTCCTCGAGATGCTGGGAGATCCCGTCCAGCGCGTCATCGGACAGTTGCGGGTCGAGGTCAAGCGCGAGCCGATGGTCTTGATCAGCCCATGCCTTGTCCAGCTCATCGGCGAACTGCCGCATATCCGGCGCTTCGAGCTCGACCGCCATCGGTGGCACAGCGGCCACCATCGCAGCGAGATCACCCTCGAAACTGTCGCTGAGCTTCGGCTCGATGGTGAGCCGGGCTGTACCCGCGTCGTAGCTCTGATCATCGGATGCCACGGTGGCTCACCTCGCTCTCTATTCAGTTGTGCCCCTGCGGAGTTCAGGGGTTTGTTCTCAACTGCATACTACCGCGAGTTACCGTCCAGCACCCGCAAGCGAAGGCGGCATCACGGCCGTGCACGGTGTTAAACACCGCACGCGACTCCAGCGGCCCGCGCCGATGGTGCGACCTGGACTCGGGTAACGCGAGTCCAGCTGCCGGGTACTCGTTTGAGTACCTCGGGCCAGCCACTTCCTGCGATCCCAGTAGGTGTTTACCGCCGGGGCGCTCCAGTCTCCAATTCTGGAGACTGGCCTTCGCCTTCGGGGGAGGGTACGCGTCCGTCCGTACCCCCTGCATTTTGTCCGAATCCTGACCGCCGATAACTGAACCTTATCGGCGGTCAGGCGTCCGGAGGACGCCTCGGCAAGTTGCCGGAAGTAACTCACCCTCCGGCGGGGGCGAGAAGCTGGTCGAGTCGGGTACCGACCGGCAACGGCTGGCCGGTCAGCTCGCTAGCGAGGCGCAAATCGGCGAATGACACTAGCACCCGGGCATGACAGGTTTCGCCCCCGGCGCAGTCGCAGGCCAGCACCATGCATCTGAGTTCGGAGATGCGTGCGGCCAGGTCGGGCCGGTCGCTGAGCAGGTAGTCACCATAGGCGACAGGGTCACCGGCGAAAGGGCTGTGCCAAGGTGAGCGCGGCAGTCCCTCTGCCGGGACACCGTTGCCGACGTGGCGGATACGGTTCTGGGTGCGCGCCCACTCGAGCAGGGGGCTCGGTGTTCCCCAATGTGTGACAACGGTGCCGCCGAGCGACAGCAGCAGGAGGGACGCGACATCGCCGACAGGCCAGCCGATGCGGTCAGCGATGGCGGACAGCTCGGCGGGCGTGGCAGCTAGTAGCCGGTCGCGTGGCATGGGTGTCACCATGCCGTCCGGGCTGACTTCGACGAAGATGGGCGGCACCCTGGCGGCACCCTCCATCGGGAGGTGGACAGTCATAGCGATCCTCTCTCTAATCGATCCCGTCTGCGCAGGCCAGAGAGGGCGGCAAGAATTCCGGCCCCTCCGGCCTGCAACGGTGGTCAGCTATTGCGACGGCTCGCCCGCCGGCCGTTTCCGGCAGGTGGCTGCGGCTTCTCCGGCTTCTGCGTCTTCCGGTCGATCTTTGCCACCTTGCTCACCTCAGCGACAGACCGGATCGGGTTGGTCACGGGCGCCCGCTTCACAGTGGCGCATCCATCGGCACCCGGGTGGCCTGCATCGCCCGGACACGAGCGGCGTGCTCGTCGTTCGCCTGCTGAGTCAGTTCGGCCGCGATTTCATTCGCGTCAGCGCGGAGTTCAGCACGTCCGTCAGCGCTGAACCGCTGCGCCCGGGCGCTGAGGGCCTGCTCGATCGCGGCGCGACTGTCGCCCGGCGGGGTGCTCACGCCCGCCATGTCCAGGCGCTGCTGAAAATGCCGGTTGATCTTGTCGGCGGCCGTGAGGGGAGGTTCGGCATCCTCGGCAGGAGTGTCGGCTACCTCTGGTTCGGGGCGCGCCCACTGGTTGTCGAAGCGGTGTTCGCGCTCATAGGCGGCTTCGGCCCGCTGTGCGGCCTGGTGCTGCTCGAACTGCTCGCGGTTCATTCCGAGCCCGCCGGCCATCTGACCGGCGCTCGTTCGCGCCCACTGCTGTGTCGCGATCAGGTCCGCGATCTTCTGCGAGTTGGTCATGGTTCTTTGCTCCTATTCAGTTGTGCCACAACACTATTCCGTGTCGTGTGCGTTTTTCTGCTGCTGCCCGTCGGCGGTGCTGCCGCGAAGCACCGACTCGACTGCTGACGCGGCCGCTCGGCTGGCGATGGCAGAAATCTCGGCCGCGATCTGAGCTTGAGCCTGAGCCTCGGCCTGTTGCTGCTCGGCCTGCTCGGCAGTCGCCTGCTCCTGTGCCGCCTGTTCGGTAGCGGCCTGTTCGGTAGCGGCCAACTGATCAGCGGCTGCCTGCTCGGCTTCCAGTTCAGCTGCGCGTGCGCGCGCATAGACCGCGGACGTCGCGGCGTGACGCGTGACCCGATCGAGTCCGACTCCGCCGCTACGTCCGGCGTTGACCAGGTCGTCGATGCTCACGTCATAATCTGATGTCTCGGGCATGTTCTATCTCCGTTTGGTGGTGTTTCTGTCAGAACAGGGGGGTGTATCTGCGCCGGATCTCGGCGTCGAGTTCCTCGCGCCGGAGCTTCGACGCTTTCGCGTCAGCGATGCCCCTAGCGACCTCGGTGTCCCAAATGCGCTTACCTCTCTGCCCGAGTGGGCTCGCGGCATAGGCAGCGTTGCGCTGGTCGGCCTCCTGCTGAATGCGCTGGACGCGCGCGGCGCGCGATGCCTCTTGCTGCTCGGCGCCGCCGGCCAGCAATATCTCCGCCGTCGATGGCTCCGTCGCATCCGTCATCGCCTGCTGCTGGTGTGCCGCGTCGATCGCTTGTTGCAGTGCGCCGCCCGCGGTTGAGCGGGCGATGGCGGCGTCGAGTGCGTCAGCCTGTCCAGCGCTGTGGTGAGAGTGCTGGTTCATGCGAAATCCCTTCCATTACTAAGCAATTCTTCTTCTCCATCGTCGAGGGAATCAAGGTCGATCCCATCGGCGATCATCTCGGCGCGCAACTGCCCGAGGAGCGCATCCGGGTCGCTGCGGTCGAGGTCGGTCAGGATTTGCCTATCCACGACCTCAAGCGCATCGAGGAGGATCCCGGCGGCTATCGCGAGGTGCCGCGCTCCTCGAGCGTCGGCCGGGTCGATAGCTCCGAGCACTTTCATCGCGACGCCGGCGAGCCGGTCGGCTAGCGCATTCCTCTGCACGTGTATTCCCTTCTGTCGGTTGATCATTCGAATTCTTCGGTGAGCGCTGCGAGGTCATCGAGATCTACCCCATCCGCTGCTGCCTCCAGCCGCAATAACTCGAGCTCATCATTGGTCGCTTTCACGAGCGCAGCGGCGGATGACTGCGCCTGGAGTCGGATGCGTTCCTCCCTGATCGCGTCTTGACGGACCTGGTCGGCGGCGTCCTCCGCGACACGGGCACGCACATACGCATCCAAGGCGAGTGCCTTGTCCGCGCCGATGGCGGCCGCGACCATCAGGGCGCGTGCGGCGGCCGCGTCGGCAACGTCGATCGCCCCTAATAGCTTCGAGGCTTGCTCGGCGAATTCCTCAGCAAGGCCAGCACGTTTCGCGAGGGCTCGGTTCGCTGCTACCGCGGTGGCGGTGGCAGTTTCGAGTGCGTCGAATCGGATGCCGACGAGGGCGGCGGCAGCGCTGACGGTGGATCCCGAAACACCGATGCTGCGGGCCAACTCGTTCCGACCGGTGAAGCCCGCCTCCATTAGGGCCGGGAGTAGGCGGGCGACATCCTCACGGCCCTTTTTGTTCGGCGACCGGTCGCGGGTGCTCACGATTCCCCCCGGAGTTCGGTGGCGACGGCCTCGAGTCGTGCGGCGTACCGGTCCAGGAGGCCGGCGGCGTCGGCACGGTGGAGGCGTGCCGCGTGCAGGGTGCGCGATGCGGCCTCGAGGCGGGGGAGCTGGTCGTCGAGCATGGCTATGGCGTCGCCGATCCGGCGCCGGGCGGCGACGAGGTCTGTGGCCTGGTCGGTATTGGTGGTATTCATCGGCTGGTTCATCTGTTCACCTTCTTGGCACATTCCGGGCCGATACCGATCTCGCGGGAGTGCGGGTCGGTCAGTGCGCGCCCGCAGAATCCGCAGTTGCCGCTATGCATTCCCCATACGCCGGCATACCGGGCTGGATCTTCCACGAACGAGGCCAGGAGATACCGCCGGTCGGTCATGTTCTCGTCGGCTCGCCAGTTCGCGGAGAGGCTGGCGTTGTGTTCTGGTGATGTGGCCTGCGCGAACACCGTGAGGCGCCCGTGACGGCGTTTCCAGTAGACGAGGTGACCGATGAGTGGTGGAACTTCGTGGTCGTCGGCTTTCCGGTTCGCCCAGTCGTGGAGTGGCCATGCATATCGGCCTTCGGGCAGCAGTTCGCGCCATCGGTTGCCGCGCTCGAGGAAATGGTCGTATTCGGCGTCCGTCATGCCACCCGCTCCTTCAGCGGGCGCGCGATCGCGTCCGGCGACCACGGCTCCCAGTCTCGAGCACGGGTGCCCGTCAGCGCACGCCACTCGATGGGTTTGCGAGGTTGCCGGGCGGCGACGAGCGGTAGTGCTCCGACGTCGGCGGCAGCACGGAACAGTGCCGTGCGTTCGGCGGGTGAGATCCGGCCGTCCCGCTTCGCCTGTACGTAGAGGATCTGGCCCGGTTTGATCGCGATGATGTCGGCGACGCCACGGGATCCGGCGGTGCGGAAGGTTTGGTAGCCGTCTTCCCGAAGGCGGTCGCGGATCTCGTATTCGAGGGCGCGACCGCGGGTGTAGTTGGTCATGCCGCGCCGCCATGGCGATCAGCGGACGACGGGTCCAGGTGGTCGAGCAAGCAGCGGATGTCCCGCGCGAAGGACTCGGTGATCTCCATGGCGGTGTCCCTGTCGAAGTACGTGCCGTCGATGCGCAGGACGATGTCCCATGCGCCGGGCTCGACTTCGACGGCATGTACGGACAGCGAGTCTCGGCAGTCCTCGAAGAAGTCGTCGGTGGTGGCGTAGGTGCCCTGTTCGGAGGTGGTCATGGGGTGATCTCCTTTGCCGTTGGTCACTTCGGGGTCGGTATTCATGCGGCGTCCCAATCTCCCGGAGGCGTCTGGTCTTCGTCGTAGTCGGCAACTTGGCCTTCGTCCTGACGCTGCGCTTCCTGTAGCCGCAAGCACTTCTGACAGAGGCCGTAGGCGATGGAAGCCGGGTGGTGCATGACGCCACCGCAGACCCCGCAGACACCGGTGCCGACCGGGATGTCGGCGAGGTGGGCACGGCCAAGACGGCGCACCGGTTCGGCTGGGGCCGTGAATAGTGCCGTCTCGCCGTCCGGCGTACCGAGTTCTGCGGCTGCCGAGTCTGTAGCGGGAGAGAAGGGGTTTCGTCCCCCCGTGTCCCCACTTCCCCATTCCCCCTGGTCAAGGTGGGTAAAACTGGTGGGGATAGCGGTGGGGAACAGGTGGGGAGCTTCCCCCCTATCCCCATCCGGTGGGGAAGATGGGGAGCCGCTCACGACTTCCCCACCGCTATCCCCACCGTATTTTGTGGCGTTGACGTGCGGCGATGGGGAAGTGGGGGAAGTGGGGGCGGTTTCCGCTTCTCTCTCGCTCGGCGGTGGTGGGGTGAGGGTCCAGGTCAATGAACGCTGGCGGCTGGCGGGCGGCGTTTCCCGCACTGTCCACCCGGCCGAACGCAGAGCCGGAGCGGTGCGCCGGAGCATCCCGGTCACCGTCCGCGCATCCTTCGGCCACCCCTTGGGGGCCCGCCATCCATCAGCCTGCGGCGTCACCCGGGCCAGCAGCTCGGCCGCGGTACCATCGAATTCCGTCCTGATGCGCTGCCGCATTTCCACGATGAACGGATAGATCTCCAGGGAATCGACCGACAGATTCTCCGACTGGACGAGATAACGGGCGAGACCTTCGGTGCCGAGTACCTGATCTACTGCCGCCAATGTGTAAGCGAAGTCGGCCATTCGCGGCGCGGAATCGAGCTGGATGGACGGCAGAACAGCTTTCACCTTCGCGGCCAGGTCGAGCAACCCTCCGAATATCTCGGGCCGTTGCCGTGCCGCACGGTCGAGTATTTCCCGTTCGCCGCGCCGTTTCTTTCCGGTGATCCGGCGAAGGTTCGCGATCAGCGACCGCTCGGCGTAATCGGGACGCATCGAACCGATGTCGATACCGTTGACGATCAACGCACGCCGGAACGAGAACACCACCAGGTCGCCATCGGTGAACAGGGCGCGCCGCAGATCACCGTCACCGGTCACCGCGCGGCACATGCTGTCCGAGAGCCATGGCGTGATCCACGAAAGGTTGTCGATACCCACCACGCGGGATCCGGACGCCGCGGTAACCCACTGCTCGGGATCCTTGGGTTCCTTGCGCAGCGGCACCGGTGACGGGTCGACCATGGACACGAGAATCCTCGTGGCGATCGACTTGCCGGAGCCCTGCTCGGAGAACAACGACAGGATCGGGCACGGGGTCTCAGAGTTCACGAGTGCGTGCAGCAGCCACCCCAGCACCAACGGTCGGTCTTCCTCATCGACGTTGACCGTCTCCCACAAGGCGGTCAGATCACCGCCGCGTACCGGTTCCGGGAGCGCACCGGTGACGTTGGTGCGGCGGAACAGCACGGGCGCGGTGTCGACCAACTCCCAGCGACCGCCGCTGATCCTGATCATGCGGCCCTGGGTATCGCCGAGGTCGATGTAGGTCACCCCGTCGTGCTCGGCGACCCGCAGATGCACCGGCACCGGTTCCGCCGTCCGAGCCCATCCCTCGAGCACCAGCAGAGCATCCGCGAGAGCCTGTTGCGGTGCCGCGCGCTCGAACCTTTTGAAGTACTCGGAGGCCAGCTCGGCACGCAAGCCGGTCTTGCCGCCGCGCAGCATCCTCGCGATGTGCGGGCCGTCCTTGGCGACCGCGAACGGCTCCCCGTCGACGGTGACACCCAGCTCGTAGCGCTCGCGTGCCAGATACACCAGAGTTGTTGCCGCACTGAGCTTTTCATCTTTGGCGTCACTGCCGCCCGGCGCCGTGTCGAGGTGGCTCGTATCGACGACAACGAGATCGTCGACACCGAGATCAGCCGCGATATGGTCACCCAGATCATTACCTTGAGCGGCGTGCACGATCCGGACCGAGGACGCGATAGAGGCCAGTGTCTTGTACACCTTCTCGGCGCGACTGCGACCAGGCTCACCGCCCTTCTCGGCGTCGATGTCCGCGACGATCGTCACAGGGCGCCCGCGCAACGGTTTCCAGTCGGCCTTGTTCGGAGGTTGCCCAGCGCCGCCGGATTGCGACACGGCCACCAGGCCATCGGCCGCGGCAATGTTGCAATCCTTCTCGCCCTCGCAGACGTAGATCTCGACATCGAGGTCATCGGGAAGATGCTCCACACGATATAGGGCATTGCCCGCCGGATTGCGCGGGTCCGGGTAGAACGCCTTCTTCCCGTCCTTGCGGTAGTGGCGGTAGAACTTCCGGCCGTCACTGTAGGTGGATTCGGTCTCCCTGTGGTCGAACAGATCGGCCATGGTCAGCCCCAACGTCTCCATGACCCTGTCGCGGTCGTCGTTGTAGACCGACAAGGTCACGCCTCCGTCGAACTGCTTGACGTGGCAACCCTTGTCGCCCGCCGAGTGTCCTGGTGTCGGGGCCGAGAACCGGTCACCTCGATCGGTCGGCGCGCAGCCGGCATTCTCGAATGCAGCCTTGACGCGCTCATAGGCGGTGATCACGCAGCCTCCCGCTGCCCCTGGGCATCCCTACGACGGCAGTGCGGCCCGCGATGAGCTGCAACGCTTTTCGCGGATGTCAGCCAGTGTCCACAAGCCGTGCACTGGACCGCCAACCGGAAACCGAGTTCGCGGGCTTCGGCCAGGAGCAGACGCTCGAGCCGGTCCGCGAGATTGCCGGGGATGGCGGTAGACTGACCGTGGGTTTGCCGCCCCGCCTCTGCCGTCCCGGTCGCCGTCGCAGCGATCGGGCGGTTATTTTTTTGGGTCATGCCGTGGCCCGCCCCTCCTCTTCGGCGCCCCAACCTTCATCGACGCGGTTATCCGGCTGCGAGGCAGTGGGGTTGACGGGGCTATTGCCCTCCAGCATTTCCAGCAATCCGGCGGTGAGGACCCGTACGCGGCGCGGGCCGAGCGTGATCGCTGGTAGGCGTCCATCCTTAATCATCTCGTAGGCGTAGCTCAGTGAAATCCCAAGTGCCTCGGCAGCGATCGCGGCCGAAGTTGTCGGCCGGGATCGAAGAGAATCCATGTCGACCGGTCCCAAGGTTTTCATTGCGTTAGAGCCCTCCAATCTTGTGCGGATATCTCCAGCTTTCTGGTTAGACGTACTTAAGTCCAGTGCGTGGTACGGTACGAATTTATGAGCGCATACACACCAGAACCCGTACCGAACGGAAAGAAGCCCGGGGAGGTGGAGCTTGTTGAAAACCTCGCCGGTTGGCGTGACGCACGGAGGGCACTGCACGGCCGTGACTCCGGTGATCGTGATGCGCGAATCCTGCTGCACGACCATGACTTCGAGTACGAAGTCGCCGTGGCCGATACCGGCGATGGCCCACGTGTCGTTGAACTGCTGATCCGTTCACCCGCCGCGCCCATCCCGATCACCCAACGCGACCTTCGGCGAATCCCACTCGAGCGCTTGGCCGCTGCCGTCGCCGTGTATCTACGAGGCGGATTCATGGAGAATCCTGAATTCGCGTGGCTGCACTTCGCGAGCCCTGAAAAGCAGCAACCGCAGAAGTCTGGACCCCGCGGCTACGACGACGACTTCTATCGAGAGATTGCCCGGCTAGCGAAAGATGCAGCCACAGCGCGGCCGAAAATAAGTGCGCGCCAACACATCTCCCATAATAAAGGGGTGTCCGTGCATACCGCCGACAAGTGGCTGAAGGAGTGCCGCAAGCGCGGATTCCTCATCCCCGGCGAACTGCGACCCAAACGCACCCAGTGACCCGGACGTCGAGGGCGCGGCCGTGCGGTCGCGCCCTCGAGCATCACCTAGATTGCCTTCATCCATCTCCGCCCATCTGGTCCCGCATCTCGCGCAACTTCTCGCGGAACCGGAATTGCGGAGCAGCCTCGTCGAGCACCACCAACAGCGGATCCAGCACGCTCGTGGTCATCAGCGCCAGCGCCGCACTGCTGACGTAGCCCAGGTAACTGGGGTCCGCAACCTCACGTGCCCACCGTTCGACGATGCGGTCCAGTTCGTCGGGATCGCCTGCGGCAGCAGCGTATTCGAAACAGAGCCGTGCGGAATCGGCCTCGAGCTGTGCCATGTCAACCATCCCTACCGGCTCGCCGGCGTCGTTGACGAGCAGAACTTGGTCAGGCGGTTCCTGGGTCATGACTTCGACCGATCGGTCGTGGAGGCCATCAGCGGCCCGCATTCCCACTCGACGGTTTCGATCTCGCGCGTCTGGCTGACCATCGGCGCGGCAGCGATGTACGCCGGGTCCGGTACCTCCTCGGTCACCTTCTCCGTGCCGGTCACCACCCGGGTGCATACCTGTGCTCGTTCATCGGTAAGCCGGAGCTTCAGCGCCTTCAACGGGAGGATGGCGTCGAAATAGTCTCCGGCGTATCGCTTTTCGACCGGCCCGGTAGCGAGCGGCATGAACTTCCTGATGGTCGCGGCCATCGTCCCGCGCGGGTCGTCTCTCTGGTCATACGCGACCGCATGGTTCGGCCACGCCGCATTGTCGAACAGCCGGACGATCATTGTTGCCAGGTGCTCATCGCCCTCGACCAGATCGGCGATGGCGCGAAGGTCTGCGGCGACTGCGGTGGGATCGCTGCCGCCACGGATGGGCTTGAGGGTGACAGCAGGGGTGGTCAGGTTGATCATGGGGTTGTTCTCCTTGCTTGGAAGTTGGCTGGGGGCTTCGAACGCGGTCATGCCGCACGGTCGAAGGCGCGGTACCGAATCGCCCAGCGGCACACCGATACGGTGGTGTCGTGGTCGATCGAACGATCCGAACGCTCCAGCAGGCACCGCACCGCGAGCCCGGCATGCGATGCGCAGAACGCGGCGTCCGTGGCGATGAATCCCTCGTCCCGATCCAGGACCGTGAACTCTGCTACGACGGCAGCAGGTTGTCCGCAGTCGTCGCAGGCGGCATCCTTGAACAGGTGATCGGCTTCAGATACGACGATGCCGCGGAAGGTGACATAGGCGGGGATCTCGAGGAGATCCCGGACTTCGGCGTCGTCGATCATCTCGCGTCCTCTGGGTAGGTGATGCGGGGCGATGACTTCGCCCTGGTAGCCGCAGGATTTGCAGCCCTGGCCGTTGCAGGTCTCATGGATGACGGGGCGGTCTTCGAAGGCGTTCATACGCCGCCCGCCTCGTTCAGTGCCTCGATGACGCCCTGCCGCGCGACTTCCCAACGCCTGCCAGCCCGTTTGATGATCAGCGCAAAATCGCGCCAGGCATCCATAATCGCTTGCGGTGCAACATCATCCGTGCAATCGGCTGTGATGCGCTTCAGTGCCCATACGTGGGCGGTGCGGAGATCCTGTTCCGCCGCCGCGAGCGCTTCGAGCGCCTGACGTTCGGCTTGCGGATATCCTTCGCCGGGGGTCATCGCGTCACCTCCCGCTCACACTGCCGCCGATCCTCAGCACCATCGGGCAGATGGCTGAGGTAGGCGTTCAGCTCCGCAGCATCGATGCACACGCGCTGCGGCTCGGCTGCACGTTCGACGGCATCGCAGCCTTCCAGCACGCTCGACGCGGTGAATCCGGCCGCGATAGCCACCAAGACGAGATCGGTGACACTCCAAGGCTTCACGCCGCTGATAAGCTGCTCCAGGCGATGCAGCGGCACGCCCGTCTTGGCGGAGATCTGCTGGTGGTTGAGGGGGGACGCCTCGATGCCGACCAGCGCGCGGGTTCGGACCCTCTCCGAGAAATCGTCCGGGTGGACGACTCGCCGCGCAGCCGAACCGACTGCGCCACAGGAACGTTCACGTTTCTTGGTCACACACCACCCCCGAGTGCTGCCGCAACCGTCATCCGCTCGCACGCTGCGACCACTTCCGCAGCCGCGTCGTCCCGTAACAGGACTTCGGCGATCCAGCCGAGCGCGGAGACGTAGGTCCATCCACCCTGGAGGACATCACGGCCGGTACACCACACCATCGAGGCGGCAGCAATGAGGCGCTGGTGCTGCGGAGCACTGATCCGGTGCCGCGGTACCACGGTGAGGTCACCGGCGGATGTCACGACCAGTGTGCCGACGGTCGTCCATCCGGCGGCGCGGGTCATGTGGCCTAGCGGTCTGTCGATGGCGATACCGACCACAGACAGCAACGGGTCCACTGAAGAGGTCACGCCAGCTCACCGCCATCGGTAGCGCGCTTTGCCTGCAGATCCTCGAGCACTGCCAACGCGCTCATCAGAGCGTCGGCCAGCTCCTCGGCAGCATCCTTCGATAGGGAGATCATGAAGTCGCCCAACGCGATCCGGATGCGGTCGAGATCGGAGGCGTCTATGGGGGACAAGCTGGCCCGAACGGTAGGCGCGTTGTCGGTGCGACCTTCGGCGACGAAGTAGATGCTCACCGTTGCGCCTCCGACGGGAAGAGGGGCGATGCGTCCGCGCCGGTCGGCGAGGTTGATAGATTGGACATCGAACAACTTCCTTGAGATGGGTTGGGGTTCTTCTCGGCCCGGGTAGCGGCAGCCACCGCTCCCGGGCCGTTTGCGTACTGAGGGGTTGACATCAGGCCACACCGCCGCGGATGCTGGCCGCTTCCTGCTCTGCAATCCAGCGCTCTACCTCGGAACGCCGGTACACAATTCGCTTGCCGCCCAAGGCAAATGAAGCGGGACCCCGGTCGCCCTTGTGCCTCCAGAAGCGCAAGGTTCCCTCTGAGATGCCCGTCATCTCGGACACTTCCTTGGTACTGAGGTACTCACGCATCGCCTGCGCAACGTCGTGGTTGGTTCTGGTCATAGCCCTCTTCCTTCTGCGTGTGTGCAGCTTTGCTGCGTTGCTGCATACACATGGTTACATCATTTCCAATTGCAGTCAACGCAGGTACGCTGCACCCATGCAGCAAGAGGGCCAGTCAACGCAACCATCAACACCCTCCCGGCCGCGCCCACTACCTCACCGGATCGTCCGCAACTTCGGAAAGATGCTGCGTGAGGCACGTGAGGCGGCTGGATTGACGCAACGGGAGCTTGTCGAAAGACTCAGCCAGGAAGGGGTGGAACTCGATACCTCCGCTATCACCCGAATCGAGAAAGGGCAGCGAGAGCCACGTCTCCGCGAGGCGATCGAGATCTCAGAGTTGCTCGACTTTTCGTTAGACCTTGTTGGCGGTCCTGACCTTGATGAATTCGGTGGCGACACCCAATTCTCACGCTACGAGGATCTGATGCGCCGAAGCATGGAAGGGGCACGCCGCAAGATTCTTGAGGCTTGTCATCGGCAACATGTCGCATTCGATGGCATCTGGTCTGACGAGGAGCAGGCCGGCATCCTCGCGAGGCGAGGCGTTAGCAACCCCAGCGAGTGGATGGAAGCCATCTGCGCACAGATGGAATACGCCTTCGCCAGGGCCGACGAGTACGGCCGGGTTAACTACTACATGTATGCCGATGGGGTAGAGCGGAAAATTCTGGAACAGATGGTTGCTGCGATAACGGCGAACCTGTTCAGAACGGAGAGTGAGGTACTCGACACGGCTGAGCAGGACAAGAGAAAGCATCAGGATTGGCTCTTGCAAGCATCCCGAGAAAACCTCCTCGACGTACTCGGTCCTGACGAATTTGAGCGACGATTCGGCCGAGCGGATTTCAAAGCATGACCACCCGCCGTAACCGCCGATCCGGCGTAGAAGACTTGTGGTGGATGACCGTTCGTAACGAAGACGGCACTACCGAGAAGGTTAAAACCAAGCTCTACGGCAAGGGAAAGCGTTGGCGCGCAAGGTATGTCGATGACACGGGGGAGGAGCATACCCAGCGGTTCGCGAAGAAGACCGATGCGAAAGAATGGCTCGACGGCCAGACTGCGACCCTCGTTGCTGGAACGCACGTAGCGCCCCGCGACGCCAAGATGACGGTAGGGCAGTGGTGCGACGAGTGGCTGAAAGGCTATGCCGTACACCGTGACTCAACTGTGCGACAGGCGAAGACGCACATAGCTCAGATCAAGAGTCAGTTCGGGGACATTCCGCTGTCGGCGGTGCGGCCGTCGCACGTGAAAGAGTGGGTTGCGACCCTGAAGGGGCGGGGTCACGAACCGAGCTACGTGCATGCCCTGCACTCCCGGTTGTCGCAGATCTGCGGGGATGCGGTACTGGATGGGGTCCTGGCGCGAAACCCGTGCTCGCGGCGCACGTCACCGCCCGCGGGCAAGCAGAAGGTATATTGCTGCACGACTGAGCAGGTTTGGGCGATCTACGACGCGATGCCCGAGCATATGCGGGCGGCTGTGCTGCTCGGTGCGTTCGCTGGCCTGCGGATCGCTGAAATCTCCGGCCTGCGCGTAGCCGACGTGGATTTCATCCGCGGCATCGTGCATCCGAAACAGCAGTGGCCCGCCAAGCCACTGAAGACACCCGGATCTGAAGCGCCGGTGCCGATTCCGAACGATCTGGCGCTGATGCTGTCGGCCGCCGTGCAGGCCCGTCCGGGCGAGCGCGTCGTTACTGACGACGCCGGTAAGCCGGTGCCGCCGCTGCAACTCAACCGTGCCCTGATTGCCGTTCGGGCCACTATCCCTGGGTTGCCGGAGAAGTTCGGGTTCCAAGACCTCCGGCACTACCTCGCGTCCCTGCTGATCGCCAACGCCGCGAACATCAAGGTTGTGCAGGCGCGGATGCGGCATGCTGACGCCAAGACGACGTTGGACACCTACGGGCACCTTTGGCCGGAGACCGATGAGTCCACCCGCCTGGTTATCGCCACCGTGATTAAAGAGCGCATGGCCTCCTAAGCGGAGCTGCGTACCCACTGCGTACCGAAGGCTACGAATCGAGATAAACAAGCAGGTCAGATGGCCGCGATCGAGTTCTACGACTACTACATCTACGGCACCGCCGCGGCGCTGGTGCTGAACAAGATGTTCTTCCCGGCGCTGTCGCCGGTCGCGGGCACCCTGGCCTCGCTGGCCACCTTCGCGATCGGCTTTCTCGCCCGGCCGGTGGGCGCGATCATCTTCGGGCACTTCGGCGATCGCATCGGGCGCAAGGCCACGCTGGTGGTCTCGCTGCTGTTGATGGGCCTGTCCACGGCATTCGTCGGCCTGCTGCCGGGTTATGCGAGCATCGGCGTGGCCGCGCCGATCCTGCTGGTCGTGCTGCGGGTGCTGCAGGGCATCGGCCTGGGCGGTGAATGGGGCGGCGCGGCACTGCTTTCCACCGAATATGCCCCGCGCGGCAGGCGCGGGTTGTATGCGGCGGCGCCGCAGATGGGCTCTCCGATCGGCTTTTTCGCCGCCACCGCGCTGTATTGGGCCCTGTCGGAATGGTTGCCCAAGGGCGCATTCGACGGGTGGGGCTGGCGGGTGCCGTTCCTGCTGTCGTTCGCGCTGGTGGCGGTCGGGCTGCGCATCCGGTTGCGGGTGGCCGAGACTCCGGCGTTCTCCGCATTCCTGGCCACCCGGGGCGCGGCGAAGGTGCCGACGGTGGAGGTGATCCGGCGCTATCCCAAGCAGGTGCTGCTGGGTGCGGGCGCCATCGTCGTGGTGTATGTGATGTTCTATACCGCCTCCACCTACTGCCTCACCTACACCACGAAAACCCTTGGTGTGCCCCGTAATACAATGCTCGGCCTGAGTCTGATCGCGGTGACGGTGCTGGGTATTTCCACCTACGTGGTGGCCAAGCAGTCCGATCGGTTCGGCCGGCGCCCGCTGATGCTCGGCGGCGCCGCATTCAGTCTGGTGTGGAGCCTGGTGATGTTCCCGCTGCTGAATACGAAGAATCCGATCCTGATCGTGGTGAGCCTGTCGGGTGCGCTGCTGTGCATGGGCATCGTGTGGGGGCCGCTGGGCGCCTATCTGCCCGAACTGTTCGGCACCGACGTGCGCTATTCCGGATCCGGCATCGCCTACAACCTCGGGGGCGTGCTGGGCGGCGGCGCGGCCCCGCTCATTGTCGCCCAGCTCGGCCAGACCCGCGGCACCACCGCGGTGGGGCTGTTCATGGCCGCCATGGCGGTGATATCGCTGCTGTCGATCCTCGCGCTGCCCGAGACACGGCACCGGGACCTGAGCGAGGTTTAGCCCGCCGCAGCAATCGATGCGGCAATCGACGCGCCGAGGGGCCGCCCGGCGACGCGCCGGACGTAACTATCCGCGGTACCCCAACATCGGCGCAGATCAAACCCCTTTGTGACGTGGGTCTCTGCAATCTGTTACGCGTTGGATCTTGTGTGGTCCATGGGACGTGCGGTACAACAGCTATGTCAGAGCAACTCTGACGGTCTAGTTGAGCTTCGCGTTCCATCCGTATGTCCCACCGATCGACCCAGCAGAAGAGAATGCACTACCAGGCTCGTCGTCCCGGTCGAGATGCCCGCGGGGAAGCGGTCATCCCTCTGCTCGTTGTGGTGCTGACTAATCGCCGGGTCACTGGCCACGGTGGTGTGTGTCATACCGAAGGGCGAGCCCATGGCACGATCGATACCGCGCAGCAGATCCCGACGATTCCTGCTCATCGCACTGATGGGAATCCTGACCGTTGCCGCGACGGCCGAAACCGTCGCCGCGACCGCGGCCGGGGCCGATCCCGGCATCCCGGTCACCGCGTCGACCGCGGACGGCGGCGTTCCGGCGGACGCATCCGCCGTCGCGAATACCGGTAGCGCCGAGACCGGCAGCGCCTCGGACCCGGTCGCCGGGGGCACCGGCAGCGCCTCCTCCGGCTCCGGGGCCGGCTCCGGCTCGGCGTCCGGCAGCGCCAGTGGCTCGGCGAGCCTCCCGCTGGCCAGCCCCCGGGCGATGACGGCGATGTCCATCGCGCAAACCCAGGTGGGCAAGCCCTACCAGTGGGGCGGCACCGGTCCGAACGCCTTCGACTGCTCCGGCCTGGTGCAGTGGGCATACCACTGGGTCGGCATCTTCCTGCCGCGCACCACCTGGCAGCAGGCCCGGGCGGGAAGTGCGGTGCCGCTGGGGTCCATTCAGCCCGGCGACGTCGTGGTGCTGAACGCGGACGGGTCGCACGAGGGCATGTACGTCGGCAACGGCACGGTGCTCAACGCCTACGACTACGGCGTCGGAGTGGTCTACTCGCCGCTGCGCCAATTCCACATCTACGCGATCCGCCGCTTCTTCTGATTTGGCGGGCCGTGCCGAACGGCCATTCGCCGCGCTCCGGTCGAGCGCGGCGAATGGCGTTGGGGGGAGTTAGCCGGTGACCAGCTGGCGCAGGCGCGGGCCGTACTGCGGGTGGTTCAGGGCCGTGGCGAACTGGGCTATCAGGTAGTCGGCCGGGTTGCCCGTGTCGTACCAGCGGCCGCTGATCACCTGGCCGTAGACCGCATTCGTGGCGGCGAACGCATTGATCGCATCGGTCAGATACACCTCGCCGGTGCCATGCGAGTACCACTCGGTGATCTGCTTATCGAGCTCCTCGACGATGCCCGGGGTGACCACGTAGCCGCCGACCGCGGCGAACGCCGACGGGGCATCGGCCGGTTTGGGCTTCTCGACCAGCCCGGTCATCCGCATCAGGCCGTTCTCGAAGGTCTCCTCGACCACCGGCACGCCGTAGCGGGAGGAGTCCTGCGGCTGCATCGGCATGAGCGCCAGCACGGGGGACTTGGTCTTGTTGTAGGCGTCGATGAGCTGCTGGGCGCGCGGCACCTCGGCGACGAACACGTCGTCGGGCCACAGCACCAGCATCGGCTCGTCGCCCAGGTTCCGCGCCGCATTGAGCACCGGGGTGCCGTTACCGTAGGGGCCGTGCTGGTCCAGGTAGGTGATGTGGCCGACGCGGCCCAGCTCGCCGACCTCCTCCACCGCGTCGGCGTAGGCGGCCTTGCCATCGGCGCGCAGCTGCGCCACCAGTGCCGGATTGGGCCGGAAATGGTCCTGGATCAACGACTTTCCGGCGCTCACCACGATCGTGATATCCGTAATGCCCGAGGCCACCAGCTCGCGAACGGTGTGCTCGATCACCGGCTTGTCGCCGACCGGCAGCATCTCCTTCGGGATCGCCTTCGTCAGCGGTAGCAGGCGGGAGCCGATGCCCGCGGCGGGGATCACGGCCTTGCGGATAGTCATGGTCCGATCATCACATACGGTCACGGCCGAATATGTCGGTAGCCGAGCGTAGATTTCCGTGCATGAGTACCGACCCCGGCCCGGCTACGGCGCGGCTCGTGCCTGGTCAGCCGCAGTCCTGCGGGGTCGTCGGTGCGCGGGGGGCCGCAGCGGTCCCCGCGCCGGGCGTGCAGGTACCCCGCAGCAATCTCCTGCCCTTACCGTCGGCCGAGCACGCGGAGCGGGCGCGGCGCTGGGTGCTGCACATCGATATGGACGCCTTTTTCGCCTCGGTCGAGCAGCTGACCAGGCCCACGCTGTACGGGCGGCCGGTGCTGGTGGGCGGCATGGGCGGGCGCGGCGTGGTGGCCGGGGCCAGCTACGAGGCGCGGGTGTTCGGGGCGCGCTCGGCGATGCCGATGCATCAGGCGCGTCGGCTGGTCGGGGGCACCGCGGTGGTGGTGCCGCCGCGCGGCGTGGTGTACGGCGAGGTCAGCGGGCGGGTGTTCGAGGCATTGCGCTCGTGCATCCCGGTGCTCGAGACCCTGTCGTTCGACGAGGCGTTCGGCGAGCCCGCCGAACTGGCCGGGGCGAGCGTGGGCGAGGTGCTGGCCTTCTGCGAGTCGCTGCGCGCGCTGGTGCGCGAGCGCACGGGCCTGGTCGCCTCGGTCGGCGCCGGCGCCGGTAAGCAGCTGGCCAAGATCGCCTCGGGCCTGGCCAAACCCGATGGGGTGCGGGTGATTTCGCCGGGCGAGCAGCACGGGCTCCTGGCCGCGCTGCCGGTGCGCAAGCTGTGGGGGGTCGGGCCGGTCGCGCAGGGGCGGCTGCGGTCGGTCGGCATCGAGACCGTCGGCGCGTTCGCGGCCCTGCCCGAATCGGAGGCGGCCTCGCTGCTGGGCGGCAGCGTCGGTGCGGCCCTGCACCGGCTCGCCCGCGGCCTGGACGACCGCCCGGTCGCCGAGCGCGCGGAGGCCAAGCAGATCAGCGCCGAGACCACCTACGAGACCGATATTGTGAGCCTGGCGCAGCTGCGGCCCGCGATCGAGGAGATGGCCGCGGCCGCGCACCGCAGGCTGGTGCGCGACGGCCGGGCCGCGCGCACGGTGGTGCTCAAGCTCCGCAAGGCCGATATGGGCATCGTGACCCGCTCGTTCACGCTGCCCTATGCCACCGAGGATCCGGTCACGCTCACCGCCGCCGCGCTGCGCTCGGCGATCGACCCGGCCCAACTCGGGTCGATCCGCCTGGTCGGTGTCGGGTACGGCGGCCTGTCGGCGGTGCGGCAGGAGTCGCTGTTTCCGGAGCTGGATCAGGCCACCGAGCCGCGCGTCGCCGCGGATCTGGACGAGTTCGTCGCCCCCGAGCCGACGGTGATGATCGCGGCGGCGGTGTCCTCGAGCTCGGACGATGCGGCCGTGCCTGCGCAGGCCGATAACGTGCCGCCCCCGACTCGCTCCTACACCACCGAATACTTCTATCCCGGCCGCGATGTCGCCCATCGGGAGCACGGACACGGCTGGGTACAGGGCAGCGGACACGGGCGTGTCACGGTTCGTTTCGAGTCCCGCTCGACAGGGCGGGGACCGGCGTATACCTTCGCAGCCGACGATGCGGATCTGGGCCCGGCCGATCCGCTCCTTAGTCTTCGTTGAACCTTGCCGGGTAGCGTGAGGCCACTCGTGCAACGCCGCCGGTCGGGTGGTACTTGTCACGGTGCACGCATGACGTAACAAACCAACCCGAACGTAAAGGACGAGCATTGAAGCTTCAGAGGACCGGACGCATCGCGGTCGCCGCGCTGGCCGTCGTGGCTGCGTTGAGCATGTCGGCCTGCGGTAGCGGCGATAAGCACTCGAGCTCCAAGCCGACGACGACGACGAGCGCGGCCGCCGCCACAACCGGGAACAACCCGCCGACGCCGACCGCGGACCAGCTGAATCAGGAACTCCAGCAAACCCTGAACCCGAATGTGCCCGACGCGCAGAAGGTTCAGTACCTGCAGAACGGCGCAACCGCCCTGCAGAAGGACCCGCAGATGATCGACAAACTGATCACCGCGTATAAGCAGAACGATGCCAAGATCGCCGTCACCTCGGTCACCGACATGGGGGACACGATGAGTGCGAACGCTAACTTCTCCGTCAACGGCGGCCAGAACAACGTCGCGATCGTGCCGTTCGTTGTGCAGGACGGCAAGTGGGTGCTGCAGCTGCAGTGGGCGTGCAACGGCCTGAAGAATCTGGGCCAGACCTCGCCCGCCTGCACCTAGACCGGCGATAACGGCCCGTGGGCCGGACACGGGCCGCGAATCGGTCGCCCGGAGGGCCTTCCCAGGCCATCCGCGCCGGTTCGCGGCCCGCGTTGTCGCACTTCTTAAGGCCCAGCTGAGAATTGTCGAGCGATTTCGCCGATAGCGAGGGGGTCGCGCTAACATCGGCCCCCGTGACGGACACGATGGCGAGGGCGGACGAGGCAGAGCGATCCCCGGATGGCGAGCCCAGCGACACCCCCGGACCTCGCGGCCGGAACTGGGCCAAGCCGGTGGCGTTTATCGCCGGTCTGCTCGGGGCCCTGTTCGCCGTCGCCGTGCCGCTGCTGCCGGTGCACGTGGACCACACGACACTCTCGTGGCCGCAGCAGAACTCGTCCCGCAGCATCACCGCGCCGCTGGTGACCTACGCGCCGCTGACCTTCGATGCGAACATCCCGTGTTCCGCTGTGACACAACTGGCCTCGCGCGGCGGAGTGGTGCTCTCGACCATGCCCAACGGGGCGCCCGATCTGGATCGGTACGGCTTCGTCGCGCGGGTGAACCCCGCCGCGGACGGTAAGCCCGCCGCATTCGAGGCGGTGATGCGCAATCAGTCGCTGCTGAACGTGCCGCTGAACCAGCTCCGCAATTGCACCTTCACCGTGCACGCCGACATGTCCTCGGCCACAGCCGCACTCACCGGATCCCCGGTGCAACCGGTGACCCTGACCGGCGATTGGCGCCCGCAGCTGGTCGGCATGTTCAGCGACCTGCCGCACGCGGCCGGAACCACCGCGACCGCGCAGGTCGACAGCCGGTTCTCGATCGTGCCGACGGTCGCCAAACGCGCGGCGACCATCCTGGCGATCGTGTGCACGCTCATCGCGCTGGTGGCGCTGATCCGGCTCGACGCCCTCGACGGGCGCCGGTTCCGGCGGCTGCTGCCGCAGCGCTGGTGGACCTTCCGCGTGGTGGATGCGGTCGTATTCGCGACGCTGGTGGTCTGGTATTTCATCGGCTCGACCACCTCCGACGACGGCTATCAGTTCGGCATGGCCCGGGTCTCGCTGGTGTCGGGGTACATGGCCAACTACTTCCGGTACTGGGGCGTGCCCGAAACACCGGTCGGCACACCGTGGTTCGATCTGCTCGCCCGCATGTCGGAGCTGAGCACCGCGAGCCCGTGGATGCGCCTGCCCACGCTGCTGGCCGGGATCCTGACCTGGCTGCTGATCAGCCGCGAGGTGATTCCGCGGTTCGGCACGGCCATCCGGCGCAACCGGGTCGCGGTGTGGACCGGAGCACTGGGCTTCCTGGCGATCTGGCTGCCCTATAACAACGGGCTGCGCCCCGAGCCGGTCGTGGCCGTGAGCGTGCTGCTGACCTGGTGTTTCGTGGAGCGGTCGATCGCGATGCGGCGGCTGTTTCCCTATGCGCTGGCGATCATCGTCGCTGCCTTCGCCTGTACGGCGAACCCCTCGGGCGCGATCTGTTTCGCGCCGCTGCTGGCAGGGATGCGGTCGGTGTGGAGGTTCGGGATCGTCCGGGCCCGTGAGCTGGCGGGGGCCGACTCCGGTACGAAGGTGTCGTGGTGGGGTTGGGTGCGCGCCTACGGGGCCCTGCTGGCGCCGCTGGCCGGGGCCGGTTCGCTGATCGTGGCGGTGGCGTTCTCGGTGATTCCGCTGTCGGACATGTTCGAAACCGATCGCGTGCATCAGATCGCCGGTCCGGCCTCGCCCTGGTACGACGAATATCTGAGCTATCAGTGGCTGTTCATGCCGACCGCGGACGGTTCCATCGGCCGCCGGTTCGGCATGGTCGCGATGTGGCTGGGCCTGCTGGTCTGCGCGTTCGTGCTGCTGCGCAAGGGCGGGCGGATCCCGTTCACCGCGCCCGGGCCGACGAAGCGGCTGCTGGGGCTGACCTTCGGCGCGATGTTCCTGCTGGCGCTCTCGCCCACAAAATTCACCCACCACAACGGCGTCTACGCCGGGCTGGCCGGATCGATCGCCGCGCTCACCGCGGTCGCGGTCGGGCCGCGGGTGATGCGGTCCCCGCGCAATCGGGCGCTGTTCGCGGCGGTGGTGGCGCTCATCATGGCGCAGGTGTTCACCAGCGTGAACCAGTGGTGGTGGGTGTCGAGCTTCGGTGTTCCGTGGAACGACAAGCCGCCGTCGTTCCACGGCTTCCTACTCGAGAAGGTCTTCGTCGTCATCGCGGTGCTGTGCCTGGCGCTGGCCGCCTGGTGGCATGTGCGCGCACCAGGGAATGGAGTGCCGCATCGGGTTTCGCCGCGCGCCTGGAAGCTGGCGAAGATTCCGCCGCTGACGGTCGCGGCGGCGATCCTGGTGCTGTTCGAGGTGGCTTCCTTCGCCAAGGGGACGGTCGCGCAGGGGGCGGGGTTCTCGCTGGCCTCCTCGAATGTCAATGCGGTGCTGGGTAAGCCGTGCGGGCTGGCCAACGATGTGCTGGTCGAGCCGGATCCGAACGCCTCTATGCTGACTCCGCTCTCGGGTAATCCGTTCCGTAATTTCTCCAATGGCGCAACGGGATTCGTGCCGAACGGTCTCGGCGATCTCACCCCCGACGGTGAGCCGGCCGGTTCCAGCAGCATTGCCAGCACGAATGCCTTCAACACCAAGACCGGCGGCGACTCGGGCACCCAGACCGCCGGCGCGCCACTGCCTTTCGGGCTGAACTCGGCCACCACACCGGAGCTCGGCACCTCCGGGCAGCAGGGGCAGTCGGACCTGACCACCGGGTGGTACCGCCTGCCCGCGTCGGGTGATCGCAGCGGCATCATCGCGATCGCCGCGGCCGGGCGCATCCGCTCGGTCGACAAGGACGGCATCGTCACCCCCGGACAGTCGGTGCAGGTCGAGTACGGCACGGCCGACTCGGTATCGGATTCGCGGCCCGCCGCGGCGACGACCGCGCAGGCCCTCGGGCAGGTCACGCCGATCGATATCGGTCCCTCGCCGTCGTGGCGGAACCTGCGGGTGCCGCTGGATCAGATTCCCGCGCAGGCCAACGTGATTCGCATCGTGGCCAGCGCGCACAGCCTGGATCCCGGGCAGTGGATCGCGCTGACCCCGCCGCGGGTGCCGCACACGGTCACCCTGAACAATCTGCTCGGATCGCATCAGCCGGTGCTGCTGGATTGGGCCGTGGGCCTGCAGTTCCCGTGCCAGCGGCCATACGACCACAAGGACGGCATCGCCCAGATCCCGGGCTGGCGCATAATGCCCGACCGGGGCGGCGCGCACGACACCACCCTGTGGGAGAGCCACGACGGCGGCGGCCCGCTGGGCTGGAGCGATCAGATGCTGCGCGCGAACACCCTGGCCACTTACCTGAGGGACGGCTGGCGCGAGGACTGGGGCGAGCTGCAGCGCCTGACCCCGATGGACCCGTCCGCGGTCCCGGCGACCCCGGTCGTCACCCAGGAGACCCACACCGGCCTGTGGACCCCGGGCCACATCCTCACCGCCTGGTAGTCGGCCTATCGGAAACGGCCGCACCTGCTCCTGGAGAAATCCGGAGCGGTGCGGCAGTTTCGGTTGCAGGCCGTCGACGGTGGGCGTGCCGCAGGGTGTTGGGCAGGGAGACCGGGCTCTGTCGTTGCGGCGTGCCTGTGGCCGGAATCTCGGCACACAGGGTGGTTGGATCCCGGCCAAAAGCGTGCCGGGATGACGGATGTCGTGCAATGTTGATGACGGATGTCGTGCGGCGTTACGGCCCCGCGATGCCCTGCAGGCGCTGGACCTGGGTGGCGGTGAGTGCGCTCAGGGCGGGCGGGGGAACGGGTTTCTGCCCGGCGCGGGCGATCTGGACGACGGTGCTGCCGACCAGGGCGAGGGTCGCCGCGGAATACAGCGTCAGGCCCTGGCTGGAGGTTTGGAGCTGGAACGACATCGAACTGTCGCCCGCCCGGGGCTGGTCCAGTCCGCCGATCCGGTAGGTGACGGCGGTGCCGTCGGCGTCGGTGCCCGCATAGGCGGTGCATTGGCGCACCAGGCGCTCGGTGGTCGAGAATGCCTGCGCCGCGGCCCCGTTCGGATAGCTGGCGGCGTCGATATCGATACTGTCGAAGTCCGGCGACGAATAGTGCACCGCGCCACTGGCGCTCGCGCCCGCCACCTGACTGCTCACCGCATCGAGCACCCTCGCGCACGCCGCGGGATCGGTGTGTGAGCGGTCCTGGGGCGTCGGGCCGTTACCGCCCCCGTCGTCGAGCTGATCGAAGCCGGGCGGCATATCGGCCACACCGAGCAGTTTTGCCTGCAGCGCGGCCGAATCGGTGAACGGGGCGGCGGTCGCCGGCGCCGGGGCCACCGCCGAACCCAGCGGCGGCAGCGACCGGCCGTGCTGCGAACTACAGGCCGTCACGAACAATGCCGCGCCGAGTATGAGGATGCCGGCCGGGCGCCCGATCCCGCGACCGCGCGCGCCGTCCCGGCCGATGATGCGCCTCACCGGCCCCACTGCACCTGCGTGCTGGTGTGATCGCACAGCAGTACCGCGCTGCGCGGGTCGCGGTAGGACTGCCTGCCGCCGACGGTGATCATGCCCGAAACCGGCAGCGGCAGATCAAGATCTACCGTGATGGTGCCGGTGCCGTGCATCGCGTAGTCGAGGATATCGAGCGAGCCGGCGCTGTTGGGCAGGTCCCATACCTTCGATGTCGGGGTCTGGACGACATCCAGGTCGATGGTGAGCAGATTCCCTGCGCGCCTGGTCAGCGTCGCCGTCGTCACCTGATTCAGCGGCACATCGGAGGACACCCGCTGGTGCACGGTCCACACCGCACCCTCGCCCACGGCGTTCGCAGGGAAGGCGATCGACTGGTAGACCGCCTGGTAGAAGGCCTGCTCGATGGCGGCCCGGGCGGCCTCGGAGGTGTTCGGCGCGGACGTCATCCGCAGCGCCGTAATTGCCCCCACCTCGCTCATCGCGAAACCCGCGTGCGAGCCGTCGGCGGACTGGAGCTGCTGTGCCAGGTCAGGATCCGAGGAGGTGGCCGTGCCCAGGGTCAGGTCGACTCCGTCCGGACCGGTCTGGGCGGTCAGCGGGATGGTGACCGCCGGCGGCGAGAAATCGTGTGGTGGCTGGTTATTGATCTGCTGTTCGAGGTGATGGTTGGTCTGCAGGGTCACCTGCTGGCTGTTGCCCACGGCGAAGGACCGCCGCAGCAGCTCGCGCGGCTCGGCGCCGGGCTGCAGCACCGTGGTCACCACCGCCGCGATGGGCATGGTGATCTCCTGGTCGAGCGCGGACGGCTCGACCTCCGCCTCGGTCCGGGGCTCGGTGACCTCGCCGCACGCGACAGCCATGGTCGAGAGGGCGACCGCGAGAACCATGAGCACCGCACCGGGGCGCGTTGCTCGGATCCTCGTGCGGGGATGGGAAGACAACACCGTCACGTCGAACAGGTTACGACCGATACCTGAAAATCTGCTTTGACGCGACCTCGGGCGGGTGGTGTCGCGCCATAGGGGATGATGTCGGGTGTGAGTATCGACCGGCCGCGCGAGCAGCACATCGACGACCACGACGATCCGCCGCACGAGACCGCCGAGGCGGTGGGCGAGTCGCGTGCCGAATCGCGTTCGGAATCGGGCGGTGAGCCGGGTTCCGGATTGCTCCCGCGCCGCACCCTGCCGGTGCTGCTGCTGATCGCGGCCGTCGTCTTCGCCCTGGACCTGGGCACCAAATGCCTGGTGGTCGCGAGGATGACGCCGGGCGAGCCGATTTCGATCATCGGCGACTTGGTGCGGCTGGTCCTGATTCGTAATCCGGGAGCGGCGTTCTCGATGGCCACCGGCATGACCTGGCTGCTGACGCTGATCGCAGCGGCCGTGGTCGTCGGGGTGATCCGGATCGGGCGTTCGCTGCGGTCCGCGGGCTGGGCGGTCGGGCTGGGCCTGGTATTGGGCGGTGCGGTCGGCAACCTGGCCGACAGGCTGTTCCGCGCGCCCGGCCCGCTGCAGGGTCATGTGGTCGACTTCATCTCCGTGACGAAATGGTGGCCGGTATTCAATGTGGCCGATTCCTCGATCGTGTGCGGCGCGATCCTGCTGGTCGTGCTGACCGTCTTCGGATTCGAGCCGAGCGGGGGCCGCACGCGGTCGGGAGACACCTCGGGCGTGGCGGGGGAGGCGAAGTGAGGGAGACGCGTGCGATGCCCGTCCCGGACGGCTTGGACGGGATGCGGGTCGACGCCGGGCTGTCCCGGCTGCTGGGCCTGTCGCGCACGGCTGTGGCCGCACTCACCGAGGACGGCTCGGTGCAACTCGACGGCTCGCCCGCGGGTAAATCGGACCGGCTGGCCGGCGGCGCCTGGCTCGAGGTGGAATTCCCGGAGCCCAAGCGGGAGCTGACGGTCGAGGTCGCGCCGGTGGACGGCATGACGATCCTCTACGCCGACGACGATATCGTCGCGGTCGACAAGCCCGTCGGGGTGGCCGCGCACACCGGGGTCGGCTGGTCCGGGCCCACGGTGGTGGGCGGGCTGGCCGCGATGGGCTACCGGATCTCCACCTCCGGTGCGCACGAGCGGCAGGGCATTGTGCATCGCCTGGACGTCGGCACCTCCGGGGTGATGGTGGTGGCACAGTCCGAGCACGCGTACACGGTGCTCAAGCGCGCGTTCAAGGCGCGCACCATCGATAAGCGCTATCACGCACTGGTGCAGGGGCATCCGGACCCGTCCAGCGGCACCATCGACGCGCCGATCGGGCGGGCCCGTGGCAACGACTGGAAGTTCGCGGTGATCGCGGACGGACGGCCCAGCGTCACCCATTACGACACCGTCGAGGCGTTCCAGGCTGCCAGCCTGCTGGATATTCATCTGGAAACCGGCCGCACCCACCAGATCCGGGTGCATTTCTCCGCGGTCCGGCACCCCTGCTGCGGCGACCTGACCTACGGTGCGGATCCGCGGCTGTCGCAGCGGCTGGGGCTGGAACGGCAATGGCTGCACGCCCGTTCGCTGGGCTTCGCCCATCCTGCAGACGGGCGCTGGGTCGAGATCACCAGCGACTATCCCGCCGATCTCGAGCATGCCCTGGGCGTCCTGCGGCATGCGTGAGCGCCTGCGCATCGCCGGATTCGGCGGTGCCGCAGTCGCTTTCATCGCGCTGATCCTGGTGCTCGGCTGGGCGTATCCGCCGCGGCCCGCGGTGATCGCGACCGATCGGCTGGGGCCGGATTCGGGCGAGCCGGTCGCCGATTATCTGGCCCGGGCGCATGACTCGCTCTCGGGTACCGATACCGCGGAGCACTGGGCGCTGGTGTCGTTCACCGCCGGTATCACCCCGGGGGAGATCCCGGAATCCGTTGCGGGCCTGCGGGTCTCGAATGTCATCTACGATGTGCCGATCGACCGCGTCTATACCCCGCCGATCACGGTGCCGGTGCCCGCGGGCGATGCCGCCGCCGTCGACTCGGCACGCGCGGCGGCGGGCGCGCTGGACTACACGCAGACCTCCGACGATCGCACCCGCCGGATCGCGGCGGTGATGGCCGCGCGCCTGCACGCCGGATGTGCCTGCGCGGTCGACCTGGTCGTGCGCGGGCGGCTGGGCCAACTGCGGGCGCTGAGTACGCAGGCCGGTGTCCGCGCGGTGCAGGCGCTGCCCGCCGATGCCGCCGCCGACGCGTTCGCGATCGTGCCGCTGCTACCCGAACAGACCGTTCTCGCGGTCCCCGGCCCAGACGACGGCCCGGTCCCGGATCACTGACGTCGGCCGGGAACCGGCTACACGGATCCGGCAACGATGCAGCTTCCGGGGGTGGGACCGCTTTGCGTTCTAGTACTCCAGCCGCACTTAGTTATATAATCGGTGTCGTTGCTGGTAGTGGGCTTGTTGGGCTCGGTATTGGTGGCGTCGGCGCCAGATCGACCACCGCCAGATAGCGGCACGGTCGGGGCGGTGGG
>Ga0185299_10000403_pt1 | contig 121000 bp, 117 predicted proteins | sample PaiPotPPA55metaG_FD_128002 | JGI IMG/M metagenome (GOLD analysis project Ga0185299, IMG submission 128002) | Iron sulfur acid spring bacterial and archeal communities from Banff, Canada, to study Microbial Dark Matter (Phase II) - Paint Pots PPA... ... | reverse complement strand
CGTCGCGATTTCCTCGGGGCTGCCCATCTTTCCCCGCGGGATCAGCGATTCGAACTGCCGCTTCGTCTCCTCGTCGAACAGTTCCTCCTGCTTCGCCGTGGCGACCTGGCCGGGGGTCAGCACGTTGACCCGGATCCGCCTGTCCTTCAATTCGGCCAGCCATACGCGGGCATATGCCTGCTGGACGGCCTTGCTCGCCGCGTACACGCTCCACCCGGGGAAGGCCCCGAGCGAGGCGTTCGACCCGGTCATGAAGATCGAGCCGCCGTCGTTGAACAGCGGCAGCGCCTTCTGCACCGCGAAGAGCGTCCCGCGCGCGTTCAGCCCGAAGGCGGCGTCGAAGTGTTCCTCGGTGATCTCGCCGAGCATGCGCTGCTCACCCGCGCCGGCGCTCGCCCACAGCACGTCGATCGCGCCTTTTTCGCGCTTGACCGTGTCGAACAGGCGGTCCAGATCGTCCAGGTCGGCTGAATCGCCCTGCACGCCGGTCACGTTCCGGCCGATCAGCTTGACGGCCTCGTCCAGGGCTTCTGGCCGCCGACCCGTGATGAATACGTGCGCTCCTTCCTCGACGAACAGCTTGGCTCCGGCCAGTGCCATACCGGTCGATCCGCCCGTGATCACCGCTACCTTGCCATCGAGCTTTCCCACGATCACTCCATTGGGTTCCGGGCGACGGGCGCACGGCCCGGCCCCGTCGTTATGTAAACCGATCTGTGTGCTTAACGTATCGGACGGTCGGCCCGTGCGCAAGCTATGTACACCGGGCGTTACCCAACTGGGCTAAGCTGGAGGTATGACGGAGTTGGAGAAGGGCCCGCAAGGTCTTCGCCGCGGCAGGGGAGCGCGCGAGCGCATCCTCGGTGCGTCGCAACAACTGTTCCGTGATCAAGGCATCAACCACACCGGCATGGACCAGCTCTGCGCGGTGGCCCAGGTGTCGAAGCGCACTGCGTACCAGCACTTCGCCGGCAAGGACGAGCTCGTCGCCGAATACCTGCGCCGATTCGATCCCGACATCATGCCCGGAGTGTTCGACCGCACCGACCTCACGCCGCGTGAACGGCTCCTCGCGGCCTTCGATGTGCCCAAGGCCGGACCACAGAACCTCACGCCGATGTGCCCCTACATCGCGGCGTCCATCGAAATCCACGACCCCGACCACCCCGCACGCCGGCTCGCGCACGACTACAAGCAGGCCATCGCCGCGCGCCTCGCCGAAACCGCCCGCGAAGCCGGCGCCACCGACCCCGAACAGCTCGGTGAGCAACTCGCGCTACTCCTCGACGGCGCCGCGGCCCGCACCCGGGTCCTCAACGCCGACGCCTTCCCGACCGCCGCCGCCATCGCCGCCGTCCTCATCGACAACGCCATCCCCGCGCCGGCTGAGGGATGAGGGCGAGTCTGAAAGACTGCGGCCGGCCCCTCCGATATGGCACGTAGGCCAGTAGATCGCCAGCAGAAGCGGCGTTGAAAATGCTACTGATGGGACACCTTTCAGGTGTACAGGCGTAGCGGCTGCGATCGCCGACTGAAACGTGAGGCCTCGGTCTGGCGCATGGTCGAGCACGCTCGGGCCGTGCTGCACCGCACGGCGGATCGGATCGGTCTGGTCGGGCGACTGCGTGAGGCGCTGGCGGCGAGTGCGTGGTGCTCGATCGGGCGAACGTGCTGGTCGGCCTGATAGTGGGGATTGCGCTCTGGGCGCGAAACCTGCGTCAGGCGGTGCTGTCGGCCTGGCACCGCGCTGTGCTGCTCGGTGACGGTGCGTTGGATTACTCGCTTGAGGGTTCGGACTTGCTCTGAGTAACGACCCAGGACCGGTCCTCCACGAGCGCTCATACGCTGCGCGCATCCAGACCTCACGGAGAGAGCCAGCGGTGTACTACTCGGATTACCCACAACCCCCGCCCATCGCGCCCGATCCCCAGCCGGGGTGGCGCCGCCGACGTCGGTGGGTGATCGGCGTCGTCGTGCTCATACTCGCTATCGTCGCCGGAGTCCTGGCTTGGCCCTCGTCCACGGCGTCGCAGGCGTCTGCCACGCAGACGGCGCCGTTCTACGAGGCGGTCTCCAACCTCTCCGCCCAACCCGTCATTGACTACTCCGGCTCGGTGCCGGGCGACGGTGTCAGTTGGGACGTGCACGTCACCAACGGCGGTGAGGAGACCGGCACTGTCAGCGCGGACGGCGAGCAGATCAGCATCCTGGCAGTCGCCGGGAAGACGTACTTCAAGCTGCCGCAGGATCTGCTCAGCACGCTTCCCTCGGGCGTTTCCGGCAGCGAAGTCTCCGGCAAGTGGGTTACCGGCGACGACGAGCTCACCAGCATGCTGCCGACCGGTCTCGGCTCGCCGATCGATCTCGCCGCGCAGTTGTGGACAGATCTCGACGGTGTCACCGAATTCCCAGCCGTAGGCGCGGCCACCAACAGGATCGACGGCGTCGCGGCGCTCGGCGTGCACACGGCCGCCGGCGAACTCTACGTCTCCGCCAAGGCACCGTACCGAGTGTTACGGCTCGCACCCGCCACCGCGAGCACCGAGAGCGGGACCGCGACCACGACTGCAGCCTCGTTCTCGGCTGTAGCCGATGCCCGGGGATACGCGCGGGACGTCAGCGCGGACAACGCCGGCTCGCTCGGCCAGACCGATTTCGAGCCGATGAGCGCCGCCGCCGACGCCCAGGACCTCAACCAGGTTGTCGCCGATACCAGGCAGTTAAGCTCGGCGATCGATATCGGCGTCAGCTTCGACTTCAACCAGACCGGCAACCTCGACTGCTCCGATTCCGAGTGCACCGTCACCGAAAACGTGACCACCTCGACCGCGGCCACGCAAAGCTCGGTCAAGAACCTGTCCGGCACGGTCACCGCGGTGATGACGGCGTCCGTGACCGTCAACGGCCAGTCCGGCGGATCCTGCACGCAGACCTCGACCATGCCGATCAACGGCTCCGGCGTGATGACCTGCGTGGACGCTGGCGTCGCGCCGGTCGTCTCGGAGCTCAAGCAGCAGGCTCAGGAGGAGGCCGACGCGGAGGCTGCGGAGACTGGTGAGGACGCCACGGTCCCGCTCGACCTGAACTTCGAGGCCGAGGTCGAGATCGAGGCCGAGGCCATGGTCCAGGCCCAGATCGAGCAGCAGGTCGCGGACGAGCAGGACGAGCTCGACGCGGCTCAGGAGCAGAACCAGCAAGAGCAGTCCTGCCCGGCAGATGGCACGGCCGCGAGCACGGGGTCGGCGCTCATCGAATCGGCGGGCTTCGAACCCGCCGGAGTCAGCGCCCGCGCATGCGGCGGCAAGGTGGGTGTCAACAGTGGCGGCCTGGCCAGCAAGGCGTACAACGCGCGCAGCAACGCCGACCGCAGCAGGTTCCCCGTCGGGCCCAGGATCACGAGCGTGGGCGGCAACGTCGCTGCGGCCACGGTCGAGGTGAACGGCCAGCCGCGCACCCTCATCGGCTTCAGCAACGGCGATCCGCTGCACTCCGAAGACGACATCATCAACCAGATCAACGAGCTCAAGGCGCAGGGCGCCGAGGTCGGCAAGATCACGGAGCTGTATAGCGAGCGCCAGCCCTGCCTGCGCTGCGACGCGAGCCTCTCCGACTACCTGGCTGACAACCCGGATGTCAGCTGGTCGGTGCCGTGGACCGATAACGCGCAGATCAACGCCGCGGCGAACGAACTCCTCATGTACCTCATCCGGATGGCGAGCGGCGGCTACTAGGCTGGTCGCAGTGGAAAGGCGGGAAGTGATGGCGGACCAGGCGGACAGCACCCTCACAGAGCGGATCGTCGAGCAACTAACCCTCGTCGGCTTGCGAGAGTTCTCCTTCGACGCACCCGCGGACGGCGGCTTCAAGACGCACGAGACAAGCGAGTTCGTCAGCGTCTCCTGGAGCACCGCCCGCGCATACGCCGAGTCGGCCCACGAACAGCTGCTCGCCGGCGACGTAGCGCACTCTGACGTCGCCCGCTATGGCAGAGTCCTGGAGATCATGGCCGACGCCATACAGCAGATCCTCTCGACCGCGGGTTTTGACGCGCGGCCAGCCGATGACGCGTACTCTCCTGCGACGGTGCAGGTCAAGCGCCCCGCGCAGGATTTGAACCCGCACAACCTCTCGGTTCAGGAGGGTTAAGCTCGATCACCCGATGTCCGCCGGCGTACGTGGTTGCCTGCTCGCGCAGGTCAGCCCCATCGCGGTACGTCGGCGGACGCTGGCGTACCGTGATGGGGCTGAGGCTGAAACAGAGACTACGGCCATTGATATAAATATTTTCCCGCTTTGGAGAATGGCTCGAATGAATGCGTCGCGTCTTACCGAGCGTCGGAGGCACCCGGGCACGTCGTCCCACCACTTGCCTTGACTCAAGGGCCCGGGACGGAGCTGGACCTTGTGGTCAGAACCAGTGCAGGGCGGTGCGGGGGCGCTCGGCGCGGAAGAGGGCGTCGGCGGAGGCGCTGGCGTCTGGGTGGTGCGCGTGGATGCGCCCGGCACGCACGAGCAGGCTGGGGGTGGTGCAGCCGAGGTAGATCGAGCCAGGTCGCGGATGTCCATGGCCAGGTCGGGTGACCGGTCGGTCGGGACGCACTCGGCTTTGCCGTCCCGGATGGTGAGCAGGTGGCGGCTGTGCTCGCCCAGGAACTGATCCCCCACGCCTCGAGTACGAGTTCGCCGTCGGCGATCCAGCGGCGTGCGGTCAGCGCCCGCGAGACATCCAACAGCCGCACCCACAGCCAGTCCGTCTCACCGCTGATCTCGCCGGCGCGCAACTCGACCTCGATGACTGCATGGTTGAGCAACGGACGGACGACGGCCTGCTCAACTACCCACTGTCGGCGCTCACCACTGCACACACCCGCTCGCCTACCCGTTCGTCGGCGGAACCAGAGGCGAGGACGAGTCAGCCTGGCGCAGCCACCGCGACGTTGGATCCTGAGTCGCAACGTCGACCGCGGGAAACACGGAGAGGCAAAACCTCCCTGAGCGGGACGCTGCGAAAGTGCGCATGGCGCGGATCGCTGACCAGGCAATTCGCAAGCCGCAATATAAGGTGGCTGACCGCTATGGCCTGACGGTGATTCGCGCAAATCGGGACCGCGCGCGGATATTCGATCTTGAGTGAGGCCGTGCCGGAGCGGCGAACGTTCAGGTCAGGTGCCCGGAACGGGATTCGAACCCGTACGACCTCTCGGTCAGGGAGGTTTAAGCTCGATCACCCGGTGTCCGCCGACGTACGTGGTTGCCCGCTCGCGCAGGTCAGCCGCATCAACGTACGTCGGCGGACACCGGCTTACGTGGGCGAACTGAGACTGAAACTGAGACTACATGGGTTGTCATACCCATGGCGGATGCTGCGGTGAGGATCGCTGCCACCACGGGGCTGAGGTTCGCGAAGGGCTCGCGGGTGGCCACGGTCATCAGGAGCAGCAGGGGATGCCGCACCACAAAATGGGCGGCGGTCTAAGTACTCGAGTGCTACCTGCGCCTATAGTCGGAGACGGTGGGTATGCTTTAGCCGTTGGCTTGTCGCTGAGCGGCTAGCCGTGAGTGCGGTAGTGAGTGGTCCAGTGGGAGAGGCCATGAATATAGGTGTGAGGATCGTTGCAGACGACCCCGATGTACTCGTGTCGTTGCATCAGTGGTTAGAACAAGATCTCCGCTTGGGGCCCGGTATCAACCTTGAACTTATCAGCGCGACCCCACGTCCTGAAAAGCTGGGTAGTCTGTTCGAGGCCATTAATGTCTTGTTCGAAGACGGCGTCAGCCTTGCTGGGCTCGCGATATCGTACTCAACTTGGCGGCGATCTCGTCGGGATAAAATCGGCATCACCTTCGAGCGCAATGGCACGAGTGTCACTGCTTCTGATGAATCTGATGAGTCATATGGAAGAGTCGCTAAGCTGTTGAGCTCAGAGCCCGGGGCTGATGATGAAAGCTCTATGGACTGATCGATCGGAAGCGCGAAAACTCGCTGATCCGACGCAGTCTCGTGCTGTCCTCATTGGCGTCTCTGCCTACAAAAATATGGATGGCATACCTGCCGCATCCGCAAACCTGTCCGAACTACGATCCCTCTTGGCTGATCCCGAAATCTGGGGCCTGCCGGATGAGAACTGTGTCGTGATCGGGCAATCGGAGCTATGTGACACCGATGGCCGAGTTAAGGTCCTTGATGCGATCCATGAAGCAGCTAAGGAGTGCCGCGACACTTTAGTCATCTACTACACAGGTCATGGCTTAGTCAGTCCAGATGACGGGAAGCTACTGTTGGCACTCCCGGCGACTGATCGCCGGAGGCCGTATACGAGTATCAGTTTTGATGACATAAGGACCGAGCTTGGGCATGCCAGGCGGATAAGGAAGCTAGTCATCTTGGACTGCTGCTTCGCCGCTCGTGCCATGAATGGAGGGATGGGAGCTGACGGCACCCAAGCACTATATAAGCTAGCAGAGACGCCAGGCGCGTACATTCTCGCAGCCGCCGCAGCAAATGAAGAAGCCCTTGCGCCGGTGGGGGAAAACTTTACAACATTCTCCGGAGAGCTCTTTCGCTCATTGCGATTCGGTGCTGCAGAAGAGTCTGAACTGTGGGATGTTGCGTCAATATATGAGTATATTCATCGCCAGCTGGACAGGCAAAACAGGCCACTTCCGGAGCTTCTCGATCATAATAGAGGCTCGAAGCTCTATATTGCACGCAATGTTGGTCGGCGCGATGAATGGATGCTTCCTCCACAGTTAGAGGCACTGTTTCGAGCTCAAGTTCGTTCTGCCGACGGATTCATGTATCGAATCCCTGGCACGCATCGATCAATGATCGATGTCTATGTTCGACAAGATCTACGTGCTCGGACTGCGCGCGCGAAGAGTGACCTTGCGACTGAAGCTTCAATCCACAGCACTAAAGACGCGGCATTACAGCATGGAGTAGGGCCACCGGAGCGCATTCAGGACGTACTTTCAGAACATCGGCACTTCTTAGTCGTCGGCGGCCCTGGCCTAGGCAAGTCAACTCAGTCAGTGCAACTTGCGGCACAGTTGGCGCAGCCGTGGCTTGATGGCGAATATGGGATTCGTGCGGAGCGGATAATTCCGCTACGTGTAGTTGCAAGCGTTCTCTCAGCAAGCGATGCATCACTTGAAGAAGCGCTCATTCACGCTGCTCGAGCCGCGCTCGGAAAGTTCGCTGATCGACCCCTCTCTGGTGAGATATTCGGACTTGCACCAGCTAGTAGTGAGTGGCTAGTCATTGTCGACGGAATCGATGAAATTGCGGACGCGGGAAGTCGACAGCGTCTACTCAATCTAATTCGAAGGCGCATTAACGAACCGGGCAACCGTTTCCGATTCCTGGTTACGACGCGCCCGCTTGCTCCTAATGAGCTTGTCGGGTTTGGGAGTGCGGATAGCCGATACTTTCTCCAGCCATTTGATCTCGAACGGCTATCGGAATTTGCGCAACTCTGGTTCAAAGACTCAGATAATTGCAGTGCCGAGGGGTATCTCGCGCAGGTCAGTGCGGCTGGACTGTACGAACTTGTGCAGATTCCTCTTCTTGCTACGATTTCAGCTGTAGCATACGAGTCCGACCCATCTCGTCCACTACCGGCCAATCGCTTTGGGCTTTATGAGAAGTATCTTCACTACCTCGCTTCAGAGCGGGTAAAGGAGACAAGTCGGCAGTGGGTGCAACTCAAGGATCAGATGCTTGCGGCGTCGCCGAATGAAATCGGTGCGGTCGAGAGTCTTTTTAGCCGTCGAATGGAGCTCGTTTACTTTCTTGCTGAAAGTGCGGCTGATAAGAATGTCGACCTCGTCGCTGCGGCGCTCCGCTGGGCTAATAGGGAGGTGGGCGCTCAAGCGCATAGCCTGGCGGACGAATGGCGCGAGTTGGTCGCATCGATTTTGAACTCAACTGGCATGTTTAGCTACGAGTCAGGTCAACTGGCATTCATCCATGCGAGCTTCGGGGACCATCTTTCTGCTAAGTCTCACGCGCTACGACTGCCTAGCGCATTTAGCCTGCGCGAGTATCCAGAGTGGTATGAAGTTCTACATTCCGCGCAACATCCGCTAGGCGAACGGAGCAGAGCGCTCCTTACGCACTATTGCTATCTGCATCCGGGCAGCCATGACATGCTTGACTTTCTTCAAAAGGGGGAACCGCAAGACTGGTTACTCGCAGGAAATCTCTTAGCCGAGGGTGTTCCATCAGCGTCAGCTCATCGAGCATGTTTCTTGCAGCAACTGGTGGCCGTTGTCGCCGGGCGTGAGGATGGTGACGCGGTCCTGTGGTTGACCGTGGGCGGCCGTATCAGTGATGAAGGTGTGCACTCCTTCCTGAGGTCGGTGGCTGGTGGCCACGTTCAGGCGACTAATCATGAGGTTAGGATAGCTGCTGCCGTCGCATTACGTGAAATTGACCGTAGTCTGGCCGTTGCTACGCTTCGTTATTATCTGTTTCATGCGGAAAGTGTCCCTGCGCTTCAGATGGCGGGCTTTGCGTTAGCGGGTTTTGGCAGGGAGTATATAGTTGAAGTCGTTCGAGTCTTCGTCACGTTTGATGGTTCAGCGATGCAAAATGCGTCGACCGAGATTTTGGTTGGGTTGAGGCGCCAGCAAGCTCAAGAAACTATCGACGCTCTGCACGAGCTTCTCAATGACCGCTCCGGAGCGGTCTGGCGCAACGCAGCCGTGGCCCTCGCCGCTATCGAGCCCGGATCATGTCCGACGCTAATTTCTAGGCTCGTGAAAACTGGTGACCGCAGCGCTCACATTATGGCTATGCACATGTTTGAGCGGCTGCCTGTAGCATATGTTGAAGATGTTATGCGGGTGGTGAAGCCACTTCTCAAGTTCCGCGAGCCCGGAGTGCGGCGCGCAGCAGCACTTGTTACTTGTGCTTTTGACGACTTGGAGACTGTGTCCGGCCTCAGAGCACTTTTTCTCGATCGCGATCCAGGTGTTCGAGAAGGCGCGATCGAGGCGATGGGTTTATGGCCAATGTTTGACGCTTATGAGCTATTTGATCATCTTGGCCCCTCAAAACGCGCGAGGCTCGTGAATGGGATCCAGCAGCTAGGTTCCGACTGCGAGAGTATTATAGTAGACAAGCTTTGCGATATCACGCCACGCGACAGGCCGCGTGATGCGCTGATGGGCATCCAGGTGTTATTAGAACTGGATGCCCGGTATATAGAGAAGTGCCGTCAGATCGCTGTCGGGCTTGCGAATGTACGCAATCCGCGTTCGCGCGCGAGTTGTGCCGTCCGCTTGCTCGAGATCGGTTTAAAATGGGAGGGTTTAGCTGAAGAGGCTGTTCATGGTCTTGCGGCTAATGAGGAGGACTATGGGGAGGACTCGTGGCGCTTGATAGCTGAGGGTGTTCTGCGCTTTACTCCCAACGTAGCGGCTCGCTATCTACTTGAGCTTTGGTCTTCGTGGAGCGAGCTCACGTTTGACGCTCTTGCATTGGCACTACACACACTCGATCCAAGTCGCCGTGCTGCCGTCATAACGGCGCTGCGCCTTGGTGCTGATCGCGGTCAATTCTCTCAGAACGCTGAAGTCTGCATTGAGGCTCTTGGAGAGCCGTTGGCACGCCAGGCGTCGGAGCTGTCCTATATCGATACTTTCATCGAGAGTCTTCGGGCCGACTTTGCTCGTCTTGGTCCCGAAGATTTGGTTGAGGCAGTCGAAATTCTTCGCTATGAATTAAGTGATGCTGATGCCGCGATAGTTGATGCTGTGGGCGAGAGACTAGCTCTGCTAGGAACGTTCTATGCTTCTGCCTTCGCATTAGCATTTCCCTCGGCGGGTGCGTAGATACCCGAAGGGCGAAGTGGCCTCAGCTCTGCGGGTAGGCAATATCGGGTCGGGGTTTCGTGCCGCAAGCTGTGACGGAGGCGCATGAATCGTGGATGCTGTGTGTCCGTGAATGGCGGCGCTGATCATCCTCTCTGGCTGAACACTGTCGCTACGTTGCGCAAGCCACGGTCGGCGCGGAGGCGAATAGTCCACGGAGGGCATTTGGCCGGAGTTAGCCGGACCACGCTTGGTGGAAGCTATCGAGGTAGGTGGAGAACAGCGCGGCGTCGAAGGCGCGGCGTAGGTGGAGGACGGGGGCTGCGGAGGCGGGCATGCCGTAGATGTGGGGGTTGGTGAGTAGCCGGTCGTCGGCGCGGAAGATTGAGTTGTAGAGGACCGTCCGGTGAAGGCGGAGTTCTACGCTGTCGTGGGCGATGAGCGGCGTGATTAGGGCCTGGACGTTGCGGATGCGGGCGGCTGCGGAGTCGCCGATGCCTTCGTCTTGGCCGCGTTGGGCGACTTCTGGGGACTCGGGGTCGCCGAGCAGGATGCGGATGCGGACGCCGGCGTCTGCCTTCGTGGCGAAGAGCTGGAGCATGCCGGTGTCTTCAAAGAGGAACAGACCGCTGTAGACGAGGATGTCGATTTCGTGTTCGGCGCTGGCGAAGAGCTTGTGCCACACCTCGCGGGGGACGGCCCAGCGGTGGGGGTAGACGGCTCGGATCTCGGGGCCGAAGCGGCGTGCGTGGGGCTCGCCCGTAGAGGGCCACAGGTCGTTCTCGTCTACGTCGAGCAGCTTGGCGAGCGCGGCGCGCGTGCTCGGGTGGGGGAGCCGGCCGGAGAGCCAGCGCTCGACTGTCTTGGGGTCTACCTGGAGTTTCGCCGCGACATCGAGCCGGTCGATGCCCTTGGCGGCTAGGGCGGTACGCAGTGCCTCGTTCACGGACGCTCCTGGTGACGTGGGTGGACGTTTCCGAGCATAGCGAAGAAGTCCCTAGACGTCCCTAAGGGTGCGGTATTTCTGCGTGCCGATTGCGCCGATGCTCATGTGCACACGGTTGCCATGTGTACGAGGGATCAGGAGGCGGATCGTGATTGCCATTCGTAGGAGCGTGCCGTGAGGACCGAGCTTTGGCGTGAGTGCGGCCTGGGCGGCGGTCACGGCGTGCCAGCGCGCCGAATTCAGACCTTTGATAGCAGACGGCAGTTCATTGTGAGTCCGGGCGAGATCCGGCCGGGTGACTGGCTGCGTGATCTGGGCGCGCTGCGTCAGGTCATGTCGGTGGAGGACTTGCCCGCCGCTAGCGGTTCAGGGCGGACGTTTGTCGTGCGCTTCGCGCCGATGCCAGACATCGAAGACCTCGTGCTCACCATCCCCGGCACGGTGACGGTCACCATCTGGCGCCCGACGTAGAGGCGTCGAAGGGCACTCTTCCTGGGCCTTTCAGCTCAACAAGTGAGGAGCTCCATCCTGCAATCAATCGGCAGCGCGAGGAGCCCGCGTGTTCACCCTGCGCCTGACCATCCACGGCCGACCCATCGAACCTACTGAGCATGAGAGCTTCGCGGACTTGGGCGACACGCTTGCAAGTGCGCTGAACGACGCTGGTATTGGGCTCAAGCCGCCTGTGATCTCCGTTCTCTGCTCGTTGATGTTCAACGACCTTCGCGCACGCCAGAACTGGGGATGGGTTGCCGAGGAGTACGAGATCTTCGTATCCCGCGACGGCCCGTGACCTGTGCGCTTGGCCGACACTCTGCCGAACTGCCGCACGTCGGTTCGGCAGGGCAAGACCTCTAAGCCAGTGATCGCATTCGCCGGCTAGGGCCAACGGTCGCCATCTTGAACAGCCCGTGCTGCTGGGAACGACGGCGGCCAGCCCGCTCGGCGCGCCCACTCACCGGGCGCTGAGCGGGACCTATCAGCAAATCAGGCGAGTGATCCGAGGGTGCTCCGCGCTATGCGCAGGGCAAGTCGCAGTGCCACCGCGTATACGCCACTCATCCCCATGACAGCAAACACGGGACGGAAGAGTATGACACACCGAATCGACGACGAAGATGTGAAAGAAGCATGCATCCTTGCTGCTGGAGCGCTTGCGAAGGGACGGCTGTCGTGACGACGCGGCCTTTCCCGCGGACTCCCAATCTGGAACTGCGGCGTGCGCGGCAGTCAATGCGGCTGAGTCAGTCTCACTTCGCGGACGCCGTCCGTGCGGCGGGGAACGCGATGGGGGTACCGAACCACTGCACCAAGCGGCTGGTGCAGAAGTGGGAGACCGGCGAGCACGCGGCCTGCCGTCCGGACTACCTCAGAGTGCTGCAAGCGGTGACCGGTCTCTCGGCGCGCGAGCTTGGCTTCCGGGTACTGCCGGACGAGTCGGGGGAGTCCGCCGCCGGATTCGGTGAGGTAGGTGGAGGCGGGGCCGACGGTTCCTCGAGCGCGGACGCGGCGGGCAGGACGGCCGCTGCATTCGCCAGGTCGGGGATGACCGAGTACGACCCGGACGCGGTGATCGCGGAGTCGATGGAACGGATGCGCTATGCGCTCGAACACCCCTCCATGGTGGACATGCGCACCGCAGAATTCGTCAAGACCGCGACCTCACGTTTATTCGACCTGGAGCACCACAGCCCGGCCCGACTGCTCGCACCCACCGTGGAACGACACCTCGCCACGGTGACCACGCTGTTGGCCGCAGCAAGGCACGAGAAGGTGCGCCACGATCTGATGCTCTCGGCCGGACACAGCGCGCTGCTGGCCGCATGGCTCGCCTTCGACCGAGGCGACAACCCCTCCGCCCACCGCTTCTGGGACTCCTCGATCGGCGCCGCCGAGAGCACCCTGGACGCGGCCCTGCTTGCTGCGAGTCTGACCTTCCAGTCCTACGCCGCGGCCAGGCGCGGCGATCCCCACACCGCCTGGCAACTCGCGCACGACGCCAGTCGACACACCCTGCACGACGACCGCGCCACCGCCTGGACCGCCTCCCGCGTCGCGCTATACGCGGCGCAACTCGGAGAACGCGAAGCAGCCGAGGCGGCCATCAAACAAGCACTCGATCTCGGCGCCAACCTGCCCTATCCGAAACCCGGCGACGGCACCATGCCGTGGATGCGCTCCTTCGACTACGCCCAACTGTTCTCGTCGATCGCACACACCACAGCCTTGCTCAACGATCCGCATGCCACCGGGTACGCCACCTGGGCCGTGAACGCGCTCAGCCCGGCAAAGGTCAAAAGCCGCGCGGTAGTGCTTGCCGAGGCCGCTCTCGTGGCCGCGAAGGTCAACGAGCTCGACCTCTGCCTCGACTACGGCAGTTCGGCGGCTGAACTGGCCCGCGAGATGGACGTCAGTATCGCCGCCGACTTGCTCTACCAGGTCGTTCCGCTCATCCTGCCCTACTCCGACACCCGCGCCGTCCGGGAACTGCTGCCACAGCTGACCCGCCTGAACCGAACAGCGGACCTGGAGGACGAGGTAGAGCAGAAATAAGCGCGACGCGCACCAGACCATCCAGAGGGGATCAACACGCAGCTCCTGGTGCCAGGTGGCGCGGAAGCATGATGAGATGGGGTGTCACCTGGTGCACAGGAAAGCGAGGATCGAGCGAGTGAGCCCGCGAGCTACGGCGTGGGGGGCGTATAAGACGATCGCCGCTGCCTTGCGCCAGCGGATCGCGCGTGGCGATTTCGCCTCTGGTGCGCTGCTGCCGAGCGAGGCGGAACTGTCTGCGGAGTACAGCGTTTCTCGCAATACGCTGCGACGTGCTCTGACAGAGCTCGAAGCGGAGCGGCTCATCACCGTGCTTCCGGGGCGTGGGCGTGCCGTTGCTGAGCCGGGTCAATCACGAGGTGACGCACGGAGCGCTGAGCCAAGCTATCGGCTGATTGCTGCTGAGCTGCGAGCAAAGATCGAGCGCGGCGAGCTGGCTCCCGGGGATACCCTGCCGAGCGAGGCAGAGCTAACGTCTCAGTACGGCGTGTCGCGGGGGACGACGCGGCAGGCGTTCCTGGAATTGCAGGCAGCAGGGCTCATCGATGCAGTTCAGGGCAAGGGCCGGTTCGTCAAGACGGCTCCGACCGAGGACGTCTGAAGACGTCCGGCCGCTGGTGCTGACGAGTACGCGTGGGGCGGATTATGTTCGGGCCATGGACCCCTTGTCTTGGGCTCGTGACCTTGCCGAGCAGCTTCTTGCCGAGCCGTTGCCGCGCCGCTGGGCGCACAGCCAGGGCGTTGGTCGCCGTGCCGAGTCGCTCGTGGATGTCCTCGGTGACGACGCGGAACTGCTTGCTGCTGCGGCGTGGGTGCATGACGTCGGGTACGCGCCTGGGCTCGGCAAGACGGGGATGCACCATCTCGATGGTGCGCGTTATCTGCGTGATGTCGCGGGGGCTGATCCGCGGATCTGCTCGTTGGTCGCTCACCACACGTGTGCGTGCATCGAGGCGAGGAACCGAGGCTTGCAAGCGGAGCTTGAGGCGGAGTTTCCGCCGGTCGGTGACTTGCTCGACGATGCGCTGACCTACTGCGACATCACGACGACGCCGGACGGCGAACTCACGGGCGCCGAGGACCGGCTTGACGAGGTCCTTGAACGCTACGGGGAGGGAACGGTTGTGTTCGACACCGTGACGGAGGCGAGCCCGCTCATCTTGGAGGCCGTAGGTCGCATCTCGGCGCTCATTGACGCTCGGCGATAGTGCGCTGAGCAGCTCGGACGAGTGCGCCTTGCTCGTTGCGGCGCCACTGCCATCCGGCGCTGTCGAGGAATTCGATCTCGATCGGTTCGGGGCCGACGTACGAGGCGAGCCAGTCGTGCGGAGCTTTGCGGCGGATGGTTTGGCCGGGTGGGACCAGGCCGATGAACTCGGTTTCGGGCTCGTCGTCGCCGCGTGTGGGGAGCGGAAGGTCTACCTCGTATATGGGCATGTCAGACGAGTTGTGGACGTGGAACATGAGCTCTCGGGAGCCGTCTGGCGTGCGGTAGAGCTCCACCCATGCACTGACCTTCGACGCTTGGGCGCGCCGGTCGTCCTCGGTGCGGTCGGCTTCTTGCCTGTGCTCGCGGCGGAGCAGGATGAGGCCGGTGGCGAACGCGCCGACAGTGCCTACGGATGCAAAGACGTTGGATGCGGTGTCGATCCATTCAGTCCCCAAGGTGCGGTTTCCCGTCTCCCTTGAGGTAGTCCGTGATCCGCATCCGCATCGATCGATCGATCTTCAGGCCATCGATCGCGTCCGGCTCAACCCAGTGCACTTCGCTCGTCTCGCTGCTCGGCGTCGGCTCGCCGGCGACGGGACGTGCCGTGAGCACGATTGAGAATTCCTGTCGTACCTCGTCGTTGCTGGTGTAGTGGACGACGTGCTTCGGGTCGCTGTAGATGCCGACGAGCCCGGTTACCTCGCACGTGATGCCGGTTTCCTCGGCCGTCTCACGCACGGCCGCAGCGACGAGGGATTCGCCGAGGTCAATGGCGCCACCGGGGACAGCCCAATTGCCGTTGTCCGTGCGACGGATCATCAGGATTCTGCCTACGTCATCGGTCACGACGACGTTCACTGACGGGACGAGGCTGTTGGCCTGAGGCCCGTCCGGGTCGTCGTAGTAGTCGAATCTGCTCGGCATGGTGGGCTACTCCAAGGGGTTCGCGCTGTCCCAGACACGCTCGAAGCTGTCCAGGTAGTTCGAGACCATGCCTCCGCCGGCAACCTTCCGCAGATGGAGGACCGGCGCATGGGGTGCAGTGAAGCCGTAGATGTGCGTGTTGATCATGAACTGGTCGTCGGCGCGATAGATCGAGTTGTACAGGACCGTATCGTGAAGGCGGAACTCGATGCCATCAATGCCGCGCAGTGGTTTGTACAGGACGAGAGCGTTCTTGATCTTTGCGGCTGCCGCTTCGTCGATGCCCTCGTCCAGGCCACGCTGATTGACCTGCGCGCTGTTCGGGTCGCCTAGCAGAATTCGGACCCGCACTCCCGCGTCCGCCTTCTTGCGGAAAATGCGCTGGATGCCCATGTCCTCGGAGACGAAGAGCCCGCTGTAAACGAGGACGCCGATCTCCTCCTCGGCCGAATCGAAGAGCCGATGCCACAGCTCGTTGGGCACGGTCGAGCGGTGCGGGAAGACGTTGAGGATCTCGCTCTCGGACGCGCTGGCCGACTGCTCGGGTGAGAGCGCGTCGGGCCACAGGTACGTCTCTTCCATCCGCAGGAATGACGCGACGGCGTAGCGGTGGCGACGGTAGGGCGTGCGGCTCTTGGTGATCCATCGCTCGATCGTCTTGACGTCCACCTCGATGGCTGCGGCGAGATCGTCCGGCGTGACACCGCGTTCCAGCAGTGCGGCACGCAAGCGCTCGTTTGCCATCATCACCCTGCGTCTTCAGGCCATAGCGGGACGACTCCACGTTAGGGGAGACGTCCTGTACAAGTCCAGCCATGTTCCCGATCTTGCGGCGGACGTCCGCGAGATGGTCGGTTGCGTGGTGATCCGGTCCCCTGACCTGGCGGCATTCTCGTCGTGTCGGCGCAAGAAGCGCCGGTAGCCGAGAGCCCGGATCGCTCGAAAACCTCCCTTGTATTGACGTCGCGTCAGTCCTTGGGCATCCTGAATCTGCACATGCTGTACATGTTCAGATTCTAGAACGAGCGGCCGGCTCCCATCCGAAGGGAGTCCAACCGTGAACATCCACCCGACCAGTGACGAGGGACTGATCTGCCCGTGCGGTGCCGTGATCAGCGAGGACGAGCACAGCGACTTGTGCGCCAAGTGTCGTTCCCGCGTCCGCTGGAATCGGCGGGCCGTGGGACGCCAGCGCAAGCAGCGTGCCGAGTCGCGGCGGAACGGGGGCCGGTCGTGAGCGGCAACGTCGAGTTCCTCGTGAGCCGGCAGCAGGTCAAGAAGCGGCGCGGCGCTTATCAGATCACTCTGACTGACTCGCAGTCCCGCGACTGGGCTCGACTGTGGCCGAGTGAGGAGGGCGTGCACCCGTCATTTCGTCTCGTCACGCTCCCGATCAGGTTGCTGTCGCTCGCCCTGCTCTGGGCCACGTCCACGCCCGGCCGACTGCTGCTCGGCATCGGCCTAGCCGCTGCCGTCGCGATCGTAATCATCATCCGCTGATCTCGACCCGAAAGGGGGTTCTACATGGTCGTTTCGCTCTCGCTCGTCCTGCTGCTCGGCGTCTTTGTCTACCTCATCTGGCGCTACGCCCGGCTGCCGGTCTGGCAGATCGTCCTTTGCGCGCTCTTCGGCTTCTACCTGGCGTCCTCGTCAGCCGGCCCGAACATCGCGCACGCCGTCCAGGCCTTCGCGCACTTCCTGTCCCGACTCCACCTATGAGGAGAGATCTATCTATGTCCGATACGACGAACGTGAGCTCGCCGCCGCGTGACCTGTGGGTCATGACGGGGATGCTGATAGCCGCAGCGTCCGCCGCCGTGGCCAGCTTCACCGGCCTCCGTGGGCTCGCGCTCATCACCGGCTGGCCGCCGCGCCTCGCATGGCTGCTGCCGGTCACCCTCGACGCGTATGCGATGACGTCGGCCCGCGTCTGGCTCGCCTCGACCACGGGAGCCAGACGTGCCCGGCGGTTTGCCCGAGCCAACGCGATCGGCGCCATCACGGCCAGCATCGCGGGCAACGCGACGTACCACTCCGTGACGGTCGGCCTGATGCACATCTCGCCGCCGATCGTCGTCCTCGTCGGCGCCGTACCCGCCGCCGTCCTCGGATTCACGGCACACCTTCACGCGCTGCGGACGCTCGTCGAGCCTGAGTCCAAGGACGTCCGCGAGGACGAGTCAGAGGACGAAGGCGGCGGGACCGAGGACGGTCCCAGACCTCGTACTCGAAGCAAGCCCAAGCGCAAGCCGAAGCCGCGCAGTGAGGACGAACTGAGGACGGCGGCACGCGAGGCAGACGCGGCGTACCGGGTTAGCCACGGCGGCCGACCGATCACGCGGGACGAACTGCGGGTCGTACTGAAGATCTCGGGCTCGAAGGCGACCGAACTGCGTCGCGTCCTCGCCGCTGAGAACCAGCAGCAACAGGCGGAGGACGGCTCATGAAGTTCGTACACGTGCCGATCCTGGACACCGACCGCGAGGCCATACGTGCCCGCCTGGACTGCGCAATTCGGACGTCCGTGACCGAGGCCCAGATCACCTCGCTCTGCGACATTCCCGCGCTGCTGGCAGAGATCAAACAGCTTCTCCGCACCGAGGAGAACAACCGTCGCGAGTTCGCGGACTTGCTCGCCGCTGCACGGTCCGCGCTCGTCGACCTGGATGAGTGCCACGCCGATTCGCTCATGCAGCTGTGCGTCGTCGTGGGCCTGCACCGCGATATCACGGCCAACGAACTAACCGCGTGGCGCCACGTGACCCCGAACCCTGACCCCGACCGAAAGGAGGCGCTGACCAACTGATGCCGAACGAATACGCACCCCGACCGACGCTTGACCAGGAGGCCGTTCGATCCCACTTCCGTACTGCACTGCGCTACCGCACGCCTGCCGCCATGTGGGCCGCGCTCGCAGACATCCCCGTCCTGCTCGCCGAACTCGATCGAGCGCTCTCGCTCGCGACCGAGGCCCGTGCCGAGTTCGCCAACCTGCTCGCCGCTGCCCGCGCCACGCTCGCGGCCGAGGACGAGTCCGAATCCCTGTACCTGCTGCGCGACGAGCTCGCCGCGCACGACCCGATCACTGCCGAGGAGCTCGACGAATGGAGCTGGCGATGAGGGCATACAGCCGGCGCCATCGTCGGGCACTGCGAAATCGCAATGCCGCGCCACTCGTGCTCGTCGCCGATGGCAGCTCGTTCGCGGACGTCTTCGCGGCGGTCGGACGTCTCCTGTTCCGCTACCGCTCGGAGCTCGCGCCGTTCACTACCGCGCTCGTGCTCGCCACCGCTGGGGAACTGTTGCACGCCGAACACCCGAAGTGGTGGCCGTACGTCGCGGGCGTGGCCCTCGTCCTCGCGGGGGTCGTCGCGACGAAGGGAGCGCCGTTCCGAGCCGCGCGACGCAGCGAGCGCGTCTACGCCACGGCGGCCGTGTTCGCGGCGGGCGGGTGGTTGACCGCAGCGGCGAAGGTGGGGCCGTTGACGGACCCGCTGCCGACGCTGCTCGGCCTGGCCGTGCTCGCTGCCGGACTTCCGTGGTGGACGCATCGTCGGCGGCGGATGCGCGTGACCGTGGACCGCACAATTCAGGCGTGGCCCAACATCGCCGAGCAGGTGGGGCTCGGGGGCTCGCACGTTCTGTCGGCTGTCGTAGACGTCTGGGGCTGGCGCGCCCGGATCGCGCTGCGCGGTGGACAGACTGTCGCCGATGTCGTCGCGCACATGCCAGCGATCGAATCAGGGCTCGGCACGCGGCCGGGAGCGGTGCGCGTCGAGCCGGACCCCGCGCACGCGGGCCGCGCCACGATCCGTGTGCTGGCGACCGACCCGCACGCCGAGGCGATTCCGTGGGCTGGCCCGTCTGTCCGCACCATCACGCAGCCGATCACGCTCGGCGTCTTCGAGGACGCCACGCCCGTCCGCGTCAGCTTCCTGCGACGTCACGGCCTGCTCGGCGGCATTGCGGGCTCGGGTAAGAGCGGCATCCTCAACGTCATCGTGGCCAACCTCGCCGCGTGCGCTGACGTCGTCCTGTGGGGGATCGACCTCAAGGGCGGGATGGAGTTGCGGCCGTGGGTCTCGTGCCTGGACCGGCTCGCGACCACGCCCGCCGAGGCTACACAGCTCCAGCGCGACGCCGTGGGCATCCTCGAAGCGCGCGCCAAGGCCATGGGTGAGGGCTCGGAACGGGTGTGGAATCCGAGCCCGCAGCATCCCGCACTGATCATCATCACTGACGAATACGCAGAGCTCGCAGAGAACGCTCCGCTCGCTGCCGACGCCGCTGACTCCGTGGCACGGCGCGGGAGGGCGCTGGCCGTGACGGAACTCGCCGCGACCCAACGCCCGACACAGAAGGCGATGGGCAAGGGCGCGCTCCGCTCGCAAATGGACATCCGCATCGCGCTCCGCGTCCGCGAACGTCGCGACGCTGACCTGATCCTCGGACAGGGGATGCTTGCTGCCGGCTGGCACGCACACACCCTCGACGCACCCGGCAAGTTCCTCATCTCGGCCGAAGGGCTCGACCACCCGCGCCGAGCCCGCGGATTCCTCGTCACGGACGAGGACGTCGCCGCTGAGGCCGCGCGCTGGGCACCGATCCGCCCGGCGCTCGATGACCTGTCAGCGGCGGCCGTCGGCACGGCTCGCGATGCCGAGGCGGACGGCGCCGGCGAGGTGCTCGAAGGCGAGATCGTCGAAAACTCCGTGGACCCCGAATCCGCGCTGTGGACGGCGCTCCGCGAAGCACCGGACGAGGGCCTGACCATCCCCGAACTGATCATGACGACTGGAATGCAGCGCACATGGATCTATCTCCGACTTCAGCAGCACGCCCGCACCGATCGCGCCGTCCAGGTCTCCCGAGGCCGTTGGCGCGCCACCGACTCGCACCGCGAGTCGCCCGCCGCGTAGTCGTCCGCGTCCGCGCGGACGTCCGCAGCCTTGCGCGCGTCTGCGCAGTACAGCGCGTGGACGGACGGCGGACGGACGTTCGCGCGGACGCCTGGAGCTCGATGGAAAGGAGGTGCCACCAACGAACCCGAGCCGCGACGAGCCACTGCTCTACACGATTCCCGAAGCAGCCACAGCCCTACGGATCAGCAGGACGAAACTTTATGAACTTCTTGATTCGGGTGACGTCGAATCCGTCCACATCGGCCGGAGCCGCAAGATCCCCGCCGAGGGCTTGCGGATTTACATCGACAGCCTGCGGGCGCGCAACAGCCGACCCGCAGCGTGAAGCAACGACATCGGAAGGAGGCATGGAAGATGGGAAAGTCTGGAGAAAAGGGTCCTCGCAAGGCCAACGGCGAATCGACGATCTATCTGGGCGCGGACGGGTACTTCCACGGCCGCGTACTCATGGGCGTCAAGGAAGACGGCTCTGAGGATCGTCGGCACGTCATGAGCCGTGACGAGAACAAGGTCAAGCACGATGTCCGCGAACTGGAGAAGAAGCGTGATGCCGCGCTCGTGGCGAAGGCGGGTCGGCCGCCCACGGTCGCCGAGTGGATGCGGACGTGGCTCGAAACGATCGCGCCGCGTACGGCCCAGCAGACGACGGTGGACGAGATCTACCGGCCGAAGGTCGAGCGGTGGATCATTCCTCGGCTCGGTAAGCACAGGATCGACCGACTCTTGCCCGAACACGTGGACGCGTTCTACTTGTGGCTTCCGCAGCAGGGGCTTTCGACGAAGTCCGTCCTGCTAATTCATCAGATCCTCTCCCGCGCGCTGAAGATGGCCGTGCGGCGGGGGAAGGTGGCGCGGAACGTGGCGAGCTCAGCATTCGTCGAGGCGCCGACTCACCGGGACCAGGAGATCGAGCCGCTGACCAACGAGGAGGCTCGGGCCATCCTCGATCTCGCCGCCGTTCTGCCGAACGGCGCGCGGTGGTCTGTCGCCCTGGCGCTCGGATTGCGGCAGGGCGAAGCGCTTGGAATGCGCTGGGGGTGCATCGACCTCAAGGTGGGCACCCTCCGCGTCTTCCAGCTCAAGCGGACGCGTTATCGGCACGGTTGCGACGACCCGCACGCATGCGGGAAGAAGTGGCACCGCGAGGCGTGCGCGGACCCCTGCACGAAGCACAAGAAGCGTTGTCCGGCGCCGTGTCGGCCGGACTGCCGATTCCACGCTGAGAACTGCCCGAGGCGACTCGGCGGAAACTGGGAGTTCCGCCAGCCGAAGGGCGGGAACGTTCGAACGCTCGTCATTCCCGGCCCGCTGGTCCGGGAGCTCAAGGCGCATTGGCGCAAGCAGAAGAAGCTCAGGGAAGCGGCGGGGGAGGAGTGGGAGGACAACGACCTGTGCTTCCCGAACTCGGTCGGAAAGCCGCTGGAACCGCGTGACGACTGGGCCGCTTGGAAGTGGTTGTGCAAGGCCTCAGGAGTTCGCGACGCGCGGTTGCACGACGCGCGTCACACGGCAGCGACGCTCTTGTTGGAGCAGGGGGTCGATATCCGAGTTGTTCAGGAAATCCTCGGTCACTCCACGCCGATCGTGACCAGGAAGTACGCGCACGTGACGAGTCGGCTCGCCAAGGAGGCGGCGGAGCGTATGAGCCGCGCGCTTTGGGGCTCCGCCGACGATGGCTCGGATCTCGACGAGGACGCCGTGGACGACCAGCACGACGAGGACACGGAAAATGGTGGCCTCGGCAGGCGCAACAGAGACTAGAACAGAGACTGAGCTCGGCTCTAGATCTTAGATATATACACAAGTTGAGCTAGAATCCGCAGGCCAGCAGGGGTGCCCGGAACGGGATTCGAACCCGTACGACCTCTCGGTCAGGGAGGTTTAAGCTCCTTGTGTCTGCCGTTCCACCATCCGGGCGTGCGCGGTGCGCCGGGATAGCGTAGCGGCTCGGCGGGGGCTTAGGCGAAGGCGCGGGCGGCGCGGCGTAAGTCGTGCTCGTGCACGATCGCGGCGGCGTAGCAGTGCGGGAGGTCGAACTCGTACCGCAGCCAGTTGACACGCTCTTCGAAGCGGGAGAGGCCGGGGCCGGCGTCTACCTCGCGGAACCAGTCGGTCAACGCGCGGCCGGTGACCTGGGGGATGCGGGCGAGCAGGTTGCGATGAGTCTGATCGGAGTGGTGCATCGACATAAGGGCGTCTCCCGAGGGTGAACCGGAGTACCGGAGATGGGGAAATGACGGTTGTCGGGGGCGTGACCGGCCCGTGACTTGACTGTGCCTGAGCTTCGCGCTTGAGGCAACCCCCGGAGGCGGGCGAATCCATGCGGATGGGCCGTTGCGCAACGGACGGGCGGGTGAATAGGCGGGGAACGGTGTGGGCGCCTTCTGGCTGGATTAGGCTGGACGAGTGCAACACCTGGCTACCGTGGACTCCGTTTCCGTCCGACTCGAGACCGTGCTGACCCGGCTTTCCGCGCACTTCCGCGGCATGCCGGAGTCCAAGCTGCTCGGTCGGCTTCCGGACGGGCGGTCGAGGGCGGCCGCGGGGCACGAACTGGCCGGGCGGGTGGCGCTCGCGGCTCAAGGGGTGGAGGACCGCGGCGCGCCGGTGCCGCCCACGTGGCGGCGGCTGCCGTTCGAGGGGCCGTTCGTGGTCGGGGATCAGATCGGGGTCACCGGGCATGACCTGCTCGTCGCGTGCGCGAGCGCGGTGGCGGACGACGCTTCTGGGGCTGCGGGCGAGGTCTGGGCGCCGGGGGACGGGCGACGGAGTGAGCGGCTGGGGATTGAGGACCTGCTGGGGAAGGTGTTGGCAGCGGCCGAGGAATTGGCTGGAAGGCTATAGCAGCACCAGGGTTGTAGCAGTACCAAAGCTGTGGCAGTACCGCAGTACCGCTGCAGTGCTACTTGTAGCGTTGAGCGGGAAGAACGGGCGGAAGGGCGAACGACGGAGCCCGGTGGGTCGCGGCTATGCCATCAAGGACATCGCGACCCGCCGGGCTCCGTTGAGCGCAGCCAGCCAGCCTCAGCTCAGCCGCTCGATGATCAGCGCCATGCCCTGACCTCCACCCACGCACATCGTCTCTAGGCCGAACTGCTTGTCGTGCGTGCGCAGCGAGTTGATGAGCGTGGTGGTGATCCGCGCTCCGGTCATGCCGAAGGGGTGGCCTACGGCGATGGCGCCGCCGTTGACGTTCAGGCGGTCGATGTCGATGCCGAGGTCGCGGTACGACGGGATCACCTGGGCCGCGAAGGCCTCGTTGATCTCGACCAGGTCGATGTCGCCGATCGTCATTCCGGCCCGCGCCAGCGCCTGCTTGCTCGCCTCGACCGGGCCGAGGCCCATGATCTCCGGCGACAGAGCGGTCACGCCGGTTGACACGATCCGCGCCAGCGGGGTGAGGCCCAGGTCGCGGGCCTTGGTGTCGGACATGATGACCAGCGCGGCGGCGCCGTCGTTGAGGGGGCAGCAGTTGCCCGCGGTCACGCGGCCGTCCGGGCGGAAGACGGGCTTGAGTCCCTCGACGGCCTCCAGGGTCACGCCGGCGCGGGGGCCGTCGTCGGCCGAGACGACGGTGCCGTCGGGGAGGGTGACGGGGGTGATCTCGCGGGACCAGAAGCCCTCGGCGATCGCCTTCTCCGCGAGGTTCTGCGAACGCACGCCGAACTCGTCCATGTCCCGGCGGGTCACGTCCTTGATCTGCGCCAGGTTCTCGGCCGTCTGGCCCATCGCGATGTAGATGTCCGGCAGTTCGTCGCTCTCGCGCGGGTCCGCCCACGTCTCCGCGCCCGCCTCGGCCCGCTTCACGGTGCGTGCGAGGGCGTTGCCGAACTGCGGGTTCATCGTGTTCGGCCACGAGTCGGAGCTGCCGCGCGCGTAGCTGGAGACCGACTCGACGCCGGCGCTGATGAACACGTCGCCCTCGCCCGCCCGGATCGCGTGCAGCGCCATCCGCGTGGTCTGAACCGAGGAGGCGCAGTAGCGGGTCAGCGTGGTGCCGGGCAGGAAGTCGTAGCCGAGCAGGGTGGCGACGACGCGGGCCATGTTGAAGCCGGACTCCCCGCCCGGCAGGCCGCAGCCGAGCATCAGGTCGTCGATCTCCCGCGGGTCGAGCTCGGGCACCTGTCCCAGCGCGGCACGCACGGCCGCCGCGGCCAGGTCGTCGGGCCGCAGGTCCTTGAGCGACCCCTTGCCCGCCCGGCCGATCGGGGTACGGGCGGCGGCGACGATGACGGCTTCGGGCATCGGTGGTCACTCCTCGGTTCCGGCGGCGCGCACGACTGCCGCGTACGCGCGCACGACTGCTCTGTCGGAACCGACGCTACCGGAAATGTTACTCGCCGGTAAGGGCGGCGAGGCCGATCGCCGTGTGCGGGGTCAGCCGCCAGGCCGCCGAGGCGAGCGAGGGCAGCAGCGCCGCGACCGCGGACCGGTAGCCCTCGGCCGACGGATGAAAGCGGTCCGGGCCGAACATCTCCTCGGCCCGCTCGGCGAACTCCGGACCGAGCAGCGCGCCGATCGGCACCGAACTGCCCCCGGCCGCGGTCACCGCCTGGCCCTGCAGCAGCGCGAGCTGCCTGCTCCACCGGCGCGCCAGCCAGCGCAGCGGCGGCTGGACCGGCCGGATCGTGCCCAGGTCGGGACACGTGCCGACGACCACCTCGCAGCCGACCGCGCGCAGCCGGGCGACCGCCTCGCCGAGTTGCCTGGCTGCTTCCCGCTGTGGCATCCGGTGCGTGACGTCGTTCGCCCCGATCATGATCGCGGCCAGCTGCGGCGCGTTCTCGGGGCCGTCCTCGAGCAGCCCGTCCACCTGCTCCTCGAGCCGGTCCGAGCACGCCCCGACCCGCGCCTGATTGCGGTAGAGCACCGGCCTGCCGGTGTGCGCCACCAGCGCCTTCGCCAGCAATGCGCCCGGCGTCTCCTCGGCCACGTGCACGCCGTAGCCCGCAGCCGTCGAGTCGCCCAGGATCGCCAGGCGCAGCGGACGCTCGCCCGGTTTGGCCAGGTCCTCGCCGTAGAGCCCGTCCGCGAAGGGCGGCACGTGCTGCGGCGGCCCGATCGTCCTCCGGGCCAGCTTGGCCTCGGCCATCACAAGGCCGATCGATGCTCCGGCCAGCACCGAAAGTCCGCCACCACTCAGTAACGCGGCCGCAGCCGCCTTCCTCGGTGAAAAGCCCATCTGCACAGCTCCTCTCCCCAGTACCAGGAAGATACCCGTTTCAAGGTCCTCAACGACGCCAATCGCACACGAAGCGCCGATAGGCTTGGCCCATGCGTTACGTCGAATCGGTGATCGACCTCGTCGGCGACACCCCGCTGGTCAAACTCAACTCGGTGACGAGCGGCCTGCGCGCCACCGTCCTGGCGAAGGTCGAGTACCTGAACCCGGGCGGCTCGGTGAAGGACCGGATCGCGCTGCGGATGATCGAGGCGGCCGAGCAGTCCGGGCAGCTGCGCCCGGGCGGCACGATCGTCGAGCCCACCAGCGGGAACACGGGGGTCGGCCTGGCCATGGTGGCCCAGCGCAAGGGCTACAAGTGCGTGTTCGTCTGTCCGGACAAGGTCTCGCAGGACAAGATCAACGTCCTGCGGGCCTACGGCGCCGACGTGGTCGTCTGCCCGACCGCTGTCGCCCCTGAGCACCCTGACTCCTACTACAACGTCTCGGACCGGCTCGTCCGCGAGATCCCGGACGCCTGGAAGCCGGACCAGTACTCCAACCCCAACAACCCGCTCTCGCACTACCATTCCACCGGCCCCGAGCTGTGGGACCAGACAGACGGCCGGATCACCGCGTTCGTCGCGGGCGTCGGCACCGGCGGCACGATCAGCGGCACCGGGCGGTATCTGAAGGAGGCGTCTGGCGGCGCCGTCAAGGTCATCGGCGCGGACCCGGAGGGCTCGGTCTACTCCGGCGGCACCGGCCGTCCGTACCTGATCGAGGGCGTCGGCGAGGACTTCTGGCCGGACTGCTACGACCGCGAAGTCACCGACGAGGTAATCGCGGTCTCCGACAAGGACGCCTTCCTGATGACCCGCCGGTTGGCCCGCGAGGAGGGCCTGCTCGTCGGCGGCTCCTGCGGGATGGCCGTCGTCGCGGCGCTGCGGTACGCGGAGCGGCTGACGAAGGACGACGTGGTCGTGGTGCTGCTGCCGGACTCCGGCCGCGGCTACCTGTCGAAGATCTTCAACGACGAGTGGATGGCCGACTACGGCTTCCTGACCCCGCCCGGGCAGGAGGCGACCGTCATGGACGTGCTCAACCGCAAGGGCCCGCAGCTGCCCGACCTGGTGCACGTCCACCCGCACGAGACCGTCGCGCTGGCCATCGACACGCTGCGCGAGTACGGCGTGAGCCAGATGCCGCTGGTCAAGGAGGAGCCGCCGGTGATGGCGGCCGAGATCGTCGGCTCGGTGGTCGAGCGCGACCTGCTCGACGCGCTGTTCACCGGCCGGGCGAAGCTCACCGACACGCTGGAGGAGCACAAGAGCGCGTTGCTGCCGCAGGTCGGCTCCGGCGAGCCGATCAGTGCCCTGATGGCGGTGCTGGAGAAGGCGGACGCGGCGGTCGTGCTGCTCGAGGGCAAGCCGCGCACGGTCATCTCGCGCCAGGATCTGCTGGCCTTCCTGGCCGGACGGTAGGGGCAGCCCTACCCTGGGAAGGGCAGGCCACCGGCTGGGGACCGGCGTAGCGCTGGCGCAGACTCGAGGACGTCAGGGAAGGTCCCGGAGAAACTCGGAGTCGAAGATGTCCAGCGTGAACCAGTCCCCGGCCGACGCGGTGCCGGTCGAGCCGCAGGCCGCCGCGGCACCGGAGCCTGCCCCGGCCCGCCGCCGGGTGTCCTTCTGGAACGCGCCCTTCCGCCGCCGCACCTGGGCCGAGCTGCTGTACGGGCTGATCGGGCTGCCGCTCGCGGCGTTCGGCTTCAGCGTGTCGGTGGGCTTCGTGTCCGCCGGCATCGGCACCGCCGTCACGGTCATCGGCCTCTTCGTGCTGGCCTTCGCGGTGATCCTCGGCCGTTGGCTCGGCGCGCTGGACCGCGGCCTGCTCAACAACCTGCTCGGCGAGCGGATCCAGAAGCCGCGCCGGTTCACCCGGACCCGGCGCGGTCCGATCGGATGGGCACTGGCGCGCATCGCCGATCCGGTCGGCTGGCGCGGCTTCGCCTACCAGATCGTGCGCTTCCCCTTGGCGGTGGCCTCTTTCTGCATCACGGTGACGTTCTGGTCGTACACGCTGGCCGGGTTGACGTACTGGGCCTGGTACCGCTTCCTGCCCGCGCAGAAGGGCTTCGACGGCCGGATGCACCGCGGCGCCTCGCTGTGGAACACGAACACGAGCGGCTACTTCCTCGACACCTGGCCGCGGGTGCTGGCCACGGCGCTGATCGGCATCTTGCTCTTCTGGCTCACGCCGTGGATCGTGCACGGGTTCGTCTCGTTGGACCGGCTGCTCGGACGCGGCCTGCTCGGCCCGGTCTCGGCCTCGCAGCGGGTGCGCGAACTCGAGCTCAGCCGCAGCGACGCGGTCGCCACGTCGAACGAGCAGCTGCGCCGGATCGAGCGTGACCTGCACGACGGCACGCAGGCCCGCCTCGTCGCCCTGGCGATGAATCTGGGGCAGGCCAAGGAGGATCTGTCCAGCGACGACCCGGTGGCCGCCGCGCGCGCTAAGGCCCTTATCGAGGGCGCGCACCAGCAGACGAAGGAGACGCTGACGGAGCTGCGCGACCTGGCGCGCGGGATCCATCCGCCGATCCTGGACAACGGGCTCGAGTCGGCGCTCACCTCGCTCGGCGCGCGCTCGCCGATCCGCGTCAACCTGGAAATCGACCTGCCGAGACGTCCTTCGATGACGGCCGAGACGATCACCTATTTCGCGATCGCCGAGCTGCTGACGAACGCCGTCAAGCACAGCACCGCGAGCGCGATCAGCGTCCGGCTGCGGCCGCGCGGCGAGGAGATCGTCTTCTCGGTCGCGGACAACGGGCGCGGCGGCGCGGTGATCGGCGGCGGCAGCGGGCTCGACGGCGTGCAGCGGCGGCTGGCGACCGTGGACGGCACACTGGAGATGGACAGTCCGTTGGGCGGCCCGACTACAGCGACCGGGGTCCTGCCGTGCGACGCGTAGGCGGGGAAATAGGGGAGTAGGGAAACACTGTGCGCATCGTCATCGCGGAGGATTCGGCCATCTTGCGGGCCGGTCTCGCCCAACTGCTCACGCTGCGCGGGCACGAGGTGTCCGCGCAGGTCGCGGACGCGGCGGCGGCGATCGGCGCGGTCCGTGAGGCGGCGGCGCGCGACGACGGTCCGGACGCGGTGGTGATGGACATCCGGATGCCGCCGACGTTCACCGACGAGGGCATCCGGGCCGCGCTGGAGCTGCGCGGCGCGTACCCGAAGCTCGGGATCCTGGTCTTCTCGCAGTATGTCGAGGCGCGTTTCGCGGCGCGGCTGCTCGAGCACGGCGCGAGCGGCTTCGGCTATCTGCTCAAGGATCGCGTCGCGGACGTCTCAGAGTTCGTCGAGGCGCTGACCCGGGTCGCGGCGGGAGGCACGGCGCTCGACCCGGAGATCGTCACCGCGATGCTGACCGCGAACGCGGATCGGGCGTTGGGCTCGCTAACCCCGCGCGAGTACGAGGTGCTCGGGCTGATGGCCGAGGGACATTCGAACGCTGCGATCAAGCGTGCGCTGGTCGTCTCGGACGGCGCCGTGGAGAAGCACATCGGAAACGTCTTCAGCAAGCTCGGTCTCGAGCCGGGCGCGGACGAGCACCGGCGGGTGGCCGCGGTGCTGCGGTATCTGGAGCGGCGCTAGCGGGTACGCGCGCGGCCGCGTCAGCGCTCGTTGCCCGCCCGCAGCCAGGCCACGTAGTCCGCGACGGCTCGTTCCGTATCGAATACGGGCTCGTATCCGGTGTCCTGTCGCAGCCTGCTGTTATCTAGCCAGGTCGGCGGCCGCGTCAGCTGCGTGTCGTGGCCCTCGGGAAGTGTGAAGCCCTTGCCGGGGACGGCAATCGAGATCGCATCGACCAGCTCGCGGTACGTCGTCGACCGGCCGCCGGAGACGTTGTAGACGCGGTGCTCCAGCCGGTCGGCGAGTTGCAGCAGGGCGAGTGCGCGACCGCATTCGCGCACGTACATCAGGTCGATGCCGTCGTCTGCATGCGGCGTGCGGCCGGCGGGCAGCGTGCTGAAATCCGGTTCCCCGCCTGCGACGGCGGCGTGCACGAGTTGCGGAACCGCGAAGAACCGTGACGCGGTGCGGCCGAGCGGGCCCCAGATCGCGCCGATACGGGCCGCGTAGATCTCCATCCCGACAGCGACGCCCAGGTAGGAGGTGAGGATCTCGTTGGCTTTCTTCGCGCTCGCGATCGCGTGGTGCGCACTCAGGGGGAGGGGCGAGGACTCGCGCAGGGGGCTCGTGTCGCCGCCGTCGTAGACGCCGATCGAACTGGCGATGCCCACGCGCCGAACGTCCCACGCCTTCGCCGCCTCGACGATGTTCAGCAGCCCGACCACGTCGGCGCGGGTATCGGAGATCGGGTCGCCGAAGTACGCGCCGGCGAGATGGAGCACGCCGGTGATGTGGTGGCGCGAGCCGAGGTCGAGCAGCGCGCCGCGATCCCCGACGTCGAGCTGCTCGATTACGACACGCTTGCCGATCTCGTCGTTGAGGAGCGGATTCGGGCCGGGTTCGCGCCGCTGTGCGAGTACGCAGGTCTCGCCGAGGTCGAGCAGCGCGCGGGTGGTGTGGGAGCCGATGAAGCCGAGGCCGCCGGTGATCAGGATCATCGTTCGTCACCTGCCGAGACATTAGTCAGTGATAGTGATCGTCAGTAGTGCTGACAATCAGCGTAGCCCTTATCCTAAGGGCATGTCGAGGGATGCGTCTGACCAGGTACAGCGGGAGTCGGAGCCGTCGGAACCGGGCGCCGAGCTGACCGGCCGACTCGGCTTCCTGTTCAAGCACGCCCAGCAGCGGCTGTACGAACTGACATCCGCCGCGTTGGCTCCGTACGGCATTAACGGCCGGGAGTTGGCCGTGCTGCTCGTGCTCGACGCCCTCGGTCCCACCTCGCAGCAGGACGCGGCCCGGCGCCTCGGCGTGGACCGCACGACCATGGTCGCGCTGATCGACGCGCTCGAGGCCAAGTCGGTGGTCGTGCGTCGACCTTACGAGGAGGACCGGCGGCGCAATGTCGTCGAATTCACCGAGCGCGGCCGCGAGCTGTTTCGGCAGGCCCGCGCGGCGAGTGACGAGGCTGAGCGCCGCTTCCTCGATCCGCTGTTGGACGATGCGGCGGCCGAGCAGCTCAAGGCGCAGCTCAGGGCCCTGTGCCGGTGATTCAGGGCAGCGTCGGCGTTACCTGCCAATGAGTGCCCAGGACGCTCTGGATCTGCTGGATCGTCGAAGCGCCGCCCGCCAACTCGGGCTGCTGCTCGCCGTGTGTTTTCACGAGGGTGCCGCCGCAGCCGCTGGCCATCAGGCTTACTTGCGCGAGGATCGTGCCGCCGGCGGATTCGAAGTCGAGCGCGAGGCGGCCGCCGGAGTCGTTCGGGCAACTGTAGGTGCCGAGCGGGATCGTGCGCAAGGCGTTGATGATCTGGGCGACGTGGCTGATCTCGGTCTGGTCGGTGAAGGTCGCCGGAGCGCCGTCGTCGCTCTTGGGCCACGGGAACCCGGGCGTGGCGACGAGCTTCGCGGCAGCCGGAATCGTCTCCTGAGCAGGGCGAACGGGCTGGTAGATGACGACGGACGAGAGCTGGATCCCGGTCTTTCCGCCGGGCAGCGTGAAGGCCTCGGCGTAGACGGTGATCTGGTCGATGACGCCGGAACCGTTGCCCTGGAAGCCGATCAACGACGTGCCGGTGATCGACGGGATGAGGCCGGCCGCCGGATGGGCGCGCATCCAGGCGAGGGTGTCGGCCTGGCTTAGCGTGCTGGTCCACCAGGTCGTGCGCGTGACCATCGTGGAGGCTTGCGGCAGGAACGGGGCCTGCTCGAGGGCCGGCGCGTCGGACGGCCGGGCAGTCAGTTGAACCGAGCCCGGCGGAACCTTGACCTCGTGGAGGAGCATGGTCGCCTCGTTGGTCGCCACTTGCACATTCGAAGTGCCGGGCGTGGCGGAAACACGCGTGGTCAATGCGGCTCCCGTGCCCTGCGCCGGAACCGAGGCCGGCGTCGTTCCCGGGGCTTCAAGGTTGATCGCGATGAGCGCCCCGACCGCCGCCACCAGTCCGACGGCGGCTAGCCGGGCGAGGGGCACGAGCGGGTTCAGCGGGTCGGTCATCCGTCGCTTCTTCGCCTTCATGGTTCTTCGACGGCTGGCGCGGCTGCTGGGTTCCCTCTTCTGCGGCAATTGTCTCCGTCATGAATGTCGTGGCGTGCGGGTGGGGGCCCGGCTAGGGTCGGGTCGGTGGGCGAAACGGAGGAGTTTCCCAGGGTCCGGCGGCTTGAGGCCGAGACGCTGCTCGAAGCCGTGCGACGCGAGACCGGCGTCGCGTTCGTCGTATCAGGTTCCTTCGACGGCGGACAGGTCGGCGCGGCGCGCGTGCGCTGGCCGGATGGTCACGAGGGCGTGCTCAAGTGGCGGACGGACTTCAGCGTTGAGGAGATGAGGTCGGGCCCGCTCGCGGCGGCCGAGGTGTTGCGAAAGCGCGGGTATCCGGCTCCTGCGACAGAGCTTGTCGTGCAGGTGGGGACGGACGTAGTCACCGTGCAGGAGTTGTTGCCGGGGACGAAGACCGACTATCTGGACGAGCGTCGCTTCGAGCAGGCGCTCGCGCTCAACGCACTGCACGTGGGAGCGCTGGCCGGTCGGACGGACGTGCCCCGCATCAACCTCCACCTGCGCGACGACGGCCCGGGTTATTGCCTGCACGAGCCGCTGCGGAAGTTCAGTGCGCAGACGGCCGACCTCGAGCGGAGGATCGCGGCGATCGGGGCCGAGTATCACGAGCGTATGCCAGGGTTCGATGTCGTCCACCAGGACTTCCACCCCGGCAACATGCTCAGCCTGGACGGCGAGCTGACCGGCGTCATCGACTGGGACGGCGCGGGAAGGGGCGGCGCCGGGTTCGACCTCGTGACCCTGCGCTTCGGCATCCACCCGGCCGGGGCGGAGCGTCGTGTCATCGAACGCTTAGACGCGCTGCTGGACGAACTGCCGGCGGATGTGCTGCGGCCCGCGTGGGCGCACATGAGCCTGCGGATGACGGACTGGGCGATCCGGCATTTCCCGAGTGACCAGGTCGCGACGTGGATCGCCCTGTCCGCGCAACGGCTCTAGCCGGCGTTCTTCTCCAGCCGCTCGGCCGCCGTGACGGTCTGGTCGAGCAGTACCGCGATCGTCATCGGCCCGACGCCGCCCGGCACCGGCGTGATCAGACCGGCCTTCGTGCGCGCCGACTCGAAGTCCACGTCGCCGACGTTGCCCGGGTTATAACCGGCATCGATGACGACGGCACCGGGCTTGACCGCGTCGCCCGGGATGAAGCCGGGCCTGCCGACCGCGGCCACCAGCACGTCGGCCTCGCGGGTGATCGCGTGCAGGTCGCGGGTGCGCGAGTGGCAGTAGGTGACGGTCGCGTCGCGGCCGAGCAGCAGCATCCCGACCGGCTTGCCGAGGATCGGGCTGCGGCCGACCACGACGGCGTGCCTGCCGCTGAGTTCGACCTCGTATTCGTCGAGCAGCCGCATGATGCCGCCCGGCGTGCACGAGGCGAAGCCGGGCAGGCCGAAACTCATGGTCGCGAACGAGTGCAGGGTCACGCCGTCCACGTCCTTGGCCGGCGCGATCGTCTCGAACGCGGCACGCTCGTCCACGCCGGGCGGGCACGGGTGCTGGAGCAGAATGCCGTGCACCGCGTCGTCCGCCGACAGTTCGGCGACGGTGTCGACGACCTGGGACGTGGTCGCGGTGGCCGGGAGCGCGACGTGGCGCGACTCGATCCCCGCCTTGCGGCTGCGGTTCTGCTTCATCCGGACGTACGTCGCGGACGCGGGATCGTCGCCGACGAGCACGGTGGCGAGGCACGGAGCGTGGCCCGTGCGCTCGGTGAAGGCGGCGGCGCGCTCGGCGGCGTGGGCCAGGGTGCGCGCGGCGAGGGCGCTGCCGTCCATGAGGCGGGCCTGGGGTGCGGTATTCACGTTCATATCTATAGCGGCCACTGTAACAAGCCGCTCGGCCCAGTTTCGACTGTGTTTTCGATAGGCTCTGACGCATGAAACAGCTCCACGTCGGATGCGCGATGTGGACGCACGCGGCCTGGCTGGGCCGTCACATGCCGAACCCCCTGCCGCAGCGCGAGCGGCTGCGCGCGTACTCAACGTTCTGCAATGCCGTCGAGGGGAACACGACGTTCTACGCGACGCCGTCCCCGGACACCGTCAGATCGTGGGTCGAGCAGACAAGCCCGGACTTCCGCTTCATCCTCAAGCTGCCGAGGCCGATCACGCACGATCGTCGCCTGACGAACGTTGAGGAACCGCTCCGCGCATTCCTCAACGTGATCGAGCCGCTCGGCCCGCGCGTGCACGCCCTGTGGGTCCAGCTTCCGCCGTCCTTCGGCCCCGGCGACCTCGGCGCGTTGGCCGCGTTCCTGCACCACCTGCCGAAGGACTACCGCTACGCGGTCGAGGTCCGGCACCCCGCGTTCTTCGAGGCGCAACGCTGGGATCAGCACCTCACCCGATTGCTGAACGATGTGAGCGCGGAGTGGGTGACCTTCGACTCGACGACGCTCTTCGCGAGCCCGCCGACCAGCGATGGCGAGCGCGAGGCGTGGATGAAGAAGCCGCGCCTCCCGCGCCGCGCCCATGCCCTGACCGCGCACCCCGTCGTCCGCTTCATCGGCCGCGACGACGAGGCGCGGACGATCGAAGGCTGGCACCCCTGGCTCGACGTCGTCGCGGGCTGGCTGCATGAGGGGAAGTCGCCGACGGTCTTCATCCACACGCCCGACAACGTCAACGCCCCGATCCTCGCCCGCCGCTTCCACGACGAGATACGCGCCCGCGTCCCCGACCTGGCCCCGCTCCCCGAGCCGATCCCGGCAGGACCGCCGACGTTGTTTTGACCGGACCGGCTTCGCTGAACCTCCGTGAGTGCCCGCTCACCGATTCCTTTTCGATTGCCCTCCAACGAACGTGACAGTCTCCGTCAGCGGCGCGCGGACGGTCGGAGCGTGTCGCGCCGCGTCGTCCGCGTCCTCGAAGCCGATCGACATTCCGCAGAACAGCACGAGCCTGTCCGGCGGCGAGAGCACTTCGGCGACCGTCCGCCGATAGACCGACCACGCCATCTGGGGGCAGGTGTGCAGACCCTCGGCGCGCAGGAGCAGCATTACGGTCTGCAGATACATGCCGAGGTCCGCCCACTGAGGCGACCCCATGGCCCGGTCTATGTAGCAGAAGAGCGCCGCCGGAGCGCCGAAGCAATCCCAGTTCGCAGCGCCGCTCCCGCGTCCGCCGCCGCCCTGCCATCCGCGGAACTCGCCAGACAACGCCGCGTCGTAGAGAGTTTTCTGAACGCCGCGAGGTCCGGCGACCTGGCGGCCATCATCGAGGTGCTGGCCCCGGACGTCGTACGCCGCGCCGACATGGCAGCACTCACGCCGGGCAGACTGCCCGAAGTCCGCGGCTCCGACGCCGTCGCCAAGGAGATCGCGCTTCTCGGCCAGGGCTCCCGCTACGCCGCGACAGCCCTCGTCAATGGTGCCGTCGGCATTCTCGTGGCCCCGCTCGGCCGGCTGCGCCTTGCCCTCGCCATAGCTGTTGACGCCGAGGCGGATCGGGTCATCGCATACGAACTCATTGCCGACCCGAATCGCCTGGCTCTACTCGACCTGGCCGTTTTCGATGACGATGGAGATGGCGCAGTGGGCTAGCTCCGGACTTGGGGTCGCATCGGCTGCCATGCCGGACGCCCTACCCCCGCCGTTCCAGCACCTCCTTGAGCCTCGCCAAGTCCGCGGCCACCGCAGCCTCGTCCCGCGCGAAATCCTCGTCGCTCATCCCCTCCTGCCGCCGCAGCGTGAAGACCACCTCGCTGCTCGACCCGTCCGCCCCGTCCGCGATCACCCGCAGCGGGACGTAGATGACCTCGCCCGACACCAGCGTCACGCGGTGGTCCAGCACGCCGAACTCGTTGCGCGGCGCGAACGCGACCTCGATCCGCCCCTCGGCGGTCTGCACGAACCACCGCTCGCCCAGTTCGTCGACCTCGCTCCCCAACCCCGGCGCCCACTCCGGCAGATTCGCCGGCTCGACCGCGTACGCGTACACCTCGTCCGCGGGCCGCTCGATCCATGCGGTCAAATGTCGTGAATCCATCCATTTACCTATCCATAGGTGGGATGCTGCGGCCAGCCTGCGGGGGAGTCCTCCCAGTCCTCTTGGCGGCCGTACGGCATCAGGTCGAGGACGCTATGGGTGAAGACGAGCCGGTCCACCCCGCGCGAGGTCGTGTTGTACGTCAGGTATGCGTCATCGCCGTCGTGCAGGAACACGCTCAACATGAAGCCGCCGCCGACCCCGCAGTCGTCCGAGAAGGACGTGCCATGTGACGAGACGAACGGCAGCGTCCAGCCCATCCGCGCCTTGTACGCCTGGATCTGCGCCAGCGGCATGTTCGACACGGTGACCCACGTGACGTCCGCCTGGGCCAACTGCTCGGGCGCGCCCACCGGGACGTTGTGGGTGAGCTTGGTGCAGCCGGGACAGTAACGGTCCGGCCCGAGGTCCATGAACTGGTAGACGGCCAGCTGCTTTCGCCCCTCGAACAGGTCGATCAGGCTCTTCGCGCCCTGCGGCGTGTCGAATATGTAGCTGTCGGAAAACTTGACCATCGGGAGGCGGCGGCGCCTGGCCGCGAGCGCATCCTGGGCACGCGTGATCTCTTTCTCGGCCTTGAGCAGCTCATCACGTTCGAGTCGCCATTCCTCGGCCGAGGCAATCCTTGGCTTCTCCATGTAACCGATGATTGCACCGGCCACTGACAGCTGCCATCGGTCACCGACGGCGGCCGGCAGCCGCAGCCGTCGGCCTTGGGCAGGCCCACCGAGCCCATTGGGCCTTGCCGCAGAGGCTCCATTGGTGGCGGTGAGTTGGGGTGTAGCTGCCTGGAGCACCTAGTATGATGAACGTAGGGTTCAAGCCTACGGTGAGGTGCCTATGAGGACGGCAATCGGTATTCCGCCCGAACTTGCGCGGCGCGCCAACCGGGTGCTGCGACCGCGTGACGCGGATGTGGTGTATGCGCACCCCCGTGCCGAACTGGCGCGGTTGGCACGGAATCATGCGGCGGTGGCGCTCGCTACGGGCTACTACGCGCTCGTCCCGATGAACCGCCTCGGTGACCCCGGATGGGCACCGGCGCTCGATGCGGCCGGTCTTGGTATCGCTCAGGCAGATTATGGCGTTGATGCGGTCGCCCTGGCTTTCGTCTCGGCAGCTCGCCGTCACGGAGCGATCCCACGAGCGCTCGGAGTGGCGGTGGTTGCTGTGCCGAAGCAGCGGCCGCCCATGGACACGGCATTCGGGCGGGTGGTGTTCACGAAGCGGGATACGCGCTTGCTTGACCTGCAGCGCGTCACTACGGAACTCGGGGAAGGGTGGATGACTACGCCCGAGCAAACCATGCTGGATCTCGCGGCGCGTCCGGAGCTCGGCGGGCTTGCGCGAAGTCAGGTGAACGAGGCAATCCGGGCACTGGCTCAGCAATCGGATTCTGGGCTTCTGGAGGACCTCGCGACGGTACAGCGACAACCCGGCGCGCTGCGTTCCATCAGGAGTCTGCTCAAGGAGGATGGGCATGCTTGATCCGCAAGACCTCGCCGCGGCCACTGCGGAGTACGGGGTGGCTGAAGAGCAAGTGCGTCGGGATCACCTCATCGGTCATGTCCTTGGGGTGATCGCGGCTAGCTCCGCAGAGGTGGTCTTCTTCGGAGGCACCGCGCTTGCGCGGACACACTTGGCGACACCAGAACTCGGCGGACGACTGTCCGAGGACATCGATCTGTGGAGCAACTCGCGGGGTGGGACTGCGAAGCTGCTCGACGTCGCTATCCCGCGCGGCTTGCGCAGGGAGTAACCGGGATCAGTGGTACGGCCCGGTCTCGCCGAGGTTCGCTCGGTGGATCCGGCCCTGTTGGTAACGCCGGAAGGGTTGAGCTTGCGCCTTCAGCTCCTCGATCTCGGCGGTGGACATTCCAGTTGGAACGTATGGCCGACGGAGCGGCGAGTGCTCGGATCGCGATACCGGGATGTCCCGGACGCGACACTGACCGTCCCGACTCTTCCTGCTTTCGCCGCCATGAAGCTAACCGCGTGGATCGATCGCCGCGCTGCACGGGATCTGTTCGACCTGGCCGCCCTGGCACGGCTGGGCGCGATAACCGGCGAAGTATTCGACTTGGCCGAGTCGGTCCTCGGATATCGTCCTGGACGATCGACGATCCCGCAGGTCCCCCACGGTGATTGGGATGCTCAGTTGGCCAATCAGATCGCAGACCCTCGCACGGCCGAGTCATGCTTGGCCGACGTTTATGCTGCGCTGAGAGATCTCTAACCTTGGGGCTTACTGAGAGGATCACGCTGCTGCCGCGTCGAGCGCAGCCGAGACGGCCGGGATCGGCGACACCATCGACCTTATACACGAGCCCGCAGGAAACATGCCACCCAAGGCGGGCCGTGCTGAATACGCATTGTCCTGCGACGTCGGTGTCACGGGACTACATCAATCGTCAAAGCGCTTATTCGGCCGTTGCCAGCCCGGTCGGGCACGATCCCCAGACGTCCTCGCCAGGGTCACCGAGGTTGACGCCGGTCCCGCCGAGACCGCAGTACCCGTCCGGGTTCTTGGCGTCGCTGAGGTACTGCTGGTGGTAGTCCTCGGCGTAGTAGAACTCGGTGGCGGGCTCGATGTCGGTGGTGATCCGGCCATGGCCGGTCTCGGTGAGGACCTTTTGGTACGCGTCGCGGCTCGCCTCGGCGGCGGCGCGCTGGGGCTCGGTCGTGTACTGGATGACGGAGCGGTACTGGGTGCCGACGTCGTTGCCCTGGCGGTTGCCCTGGGTCGGGTTGTGCGACTCCCAGAACAGCTTCAGCAGACTCTCGTAACTGACCTCCTCCGGGTTGTAGACCACCCGCACCACCTCGGCGTGGCCGGTCATGCCGGAGCAGACCTCCTTGTACGTCGGGTTCGGGGTGGCGCCGCCCGCGTAGCCGACGGCGGTGGCGAAGACGTCGTCGTGCCACCAGAACTTGCGTTCGGCGCCCCAGAAGCAGCCGAGGCCGAAGACGGCCTCCCCGTAGCCCTCGGGCGTGCCCTCGATCGGGGTGCCCAGCACCGTGTGCGTTCCGGCCAGCCGGAACGGACGCTCGGCGCGGCCGGGCAGCGCCTCGGCGGGGCTCGGCAGACGGTTCTTGAACGGGTTGCGGAAGAAGCTCACGTCTTGGCAACGACGGCGGGGGCGGGGATGGTTCCGGGGCCGCCGGAGGGGTGGCGCGGGGGGAGCGGGAAAGGCGCGCGCGGCACCGTACGGCGCGAGAACGTCGGCGGGCGCCGGTACGCTTGGACGCATGACCCAGCGCTCCCACCTCGACGGCCTCGGCTTCTCCTCCCTCGCGATCCACGCGGGTCAGGAGCCCGATCCGCTGACCGGCGCCGTCGTGCCGCCGATCTACCAGGTCTCCACGTACAAGCAGGACGGGGTCGGCGGGCTGCGCGGCGGCTACGAATACTCCCGCTCCGCCAACCCGACGCGCACCGCGCTCGAGGAGTGTCTGGCCGCGATCGAGGGCGGGCGGCACGGGCTCGCCTTCGCCTCGGGGCTCGCGGCGGAAGACTGCCTGCTGCGTACCCTGTGCAACCCGGGCGACCACGTCGTCATCCCGAACGACGCGTACGGCGGCACCTTCCGCCTGTTCGCCAAGGTCTACGAGCGCTGGGGCGTCGGCTGGACCGCCGCCGACCTGTCCTCGGTCGAGGCCGTGCGCGCCGCCGTGCAGCCGGGCAAGACCAAGGTCATTTGGGTGGAGACGCCGTCCAACCCGCTGCTCGGCATCTGCGACATCGCCGCGCTCGCCCACGTGGCGCACGACGCGGGGGCGCTGCTGGTCGTCGACAACACCTTCGCCACCCCTTACCTGCAGCAGCCGCTCGCGCTCGGCGCCGACGTGGTCGTGCACTCGACCACCAAGTACATCGGCGGGCACTCCGACGTGGTCGGCGGCGCGCTGATCGCCGCGGACGACGAGCTCGGCGCCCGGCTGGCCTTCCACCAGAATTCGATGGGCGCCGTCGCGGGGCCCTTCGACGCGTGGCTCACCCTGCGCGGTATCAAGACCCTGGGTGTCCGGATGGACCGGCACTGCGCGAACGCCGCCGCCGTCGCCGAACTGCTCGAGGCGCACCCGAAGGTCTCGGCCGTGCTCTACCCGGGCCTGCCCTCGCACCCCGGCCACGAAGTCGCGGCCAAGCAGATGCGCGGCTTCGGCGGCATGGTCTCCTTCCGGCACACCGAGGGCGAGGCGGCGGCGGTCGAGGTCTGCAACCGGGCCCGGCTGTTCACGCTCGGCGAGTCGCTCGGCGGCGTCGAGTCGCTGATCGAGCACCCGGGCCGGATGACGCACGCCTCGGCGGCCGGATCCCCGCTCGAGGTGCCCGGCGACCTGGTCCGGCTCTCGGTCGGTATCGAAGACCTCGATGATCTGATCGCGGACCTGCACCAGGCGCTCTAGCCCACGGTCGAGACCGGTTCGGCGCCCGGATTCCGGCGGCCGACGAGGTGTGCGGGCAGGCGGGGCGGGGTACCGCTGTGGCAGGGCTCTGCTGATATAGGTCAGCGGACTGATCATCAGCACTTTCATCGCGCATAACGATCTGGATGGGCGCCGCGTGGCGCCCATCCGATGCACTATGCTGCGCCCGTGGTGGAGGGTATATCCGAACTCAGTGAAGGCGTGCTGCTCGGCGAGCGTTATCTGCTCGCGCGCCGCCTCGACATCTTCTCGGTCGGCGCCGAACGCGTCGCCGGGGTCGAGTACGAGTACTGGACCGCGGTGGACGTCACGTCCGAGACTGAGGTCTGGATCCAATTCGCGTCGAGCGGCGGAGTGCACGCCGGGGGTGCCTCGCTGGCCGGGGCGGTGGCGGCGCTGCGCCGCATCAACCACCCGGCCGTGCCCGTGGTGTTCGCCTTCGGTGAATACGAGTTCGAGCATGCGGGAGCGGTGGCCTCGGTCGGCTACTGCGCGATCCCGGCGGCGATCGGCGGTGAGACGCTGGCCGCGGCGTTGCTGCGCGAGGAACTCGACCAGGCGGAGATCCTGGCCGCGCTCGCCCAGGTCGCCGAGGTGCTGGAACTGCTGGCTGAGTTCGAACTCGTACACGGCCACCTCAGCGCGCACTCGCTGCTGCTGACCGCGATCGAGGGCACGGGCTACGAGGTCGTGCTCGCCGACCTGCCCGCCTCGCTGGCCCTGGAGACGACGCTCGAATCAGACCTCTCAGTCACCGCGGACGTGTACGCGCTGGCCTGGCTGACGGTCCTGGCGCTGATCGGTCCGGCGATGCTGGAGGCCGAGTTCGGCGCCGGCTTCGCGGTGACCGCGGAGCTTGAGCTGCTGGCCGAGGAGGTCGTCGAGCACCGTCGCGCGTGGGCGGCGGAGAACCTGGTCGTGCTCGGCGTGTCCGAGACGCTGGCCGAAGTGCTGATGCTCGCGCTGGGCAAGGCCGCTGGCCGACCACATGCCGCGGTGCTGACGGCGGCACTGCGCGCGGAGTGGATGGCGCTGGCGACGGGCGAGGTGGCCGGTGACGAGGTCGTGGTTGCCGACGAGGTTGTGGCTGGCGCGGCGGTAGTTGCGGCGGCGGCAGCAGCGGTCGCGGCGGAAGAGCTCGTGGCTGATGAAGTAGTGGTCGACGAGGTTGTGGCCGAGGACGTCGTTGTAGCTGAGGACGTCGCGGTCGAGGAAGAGGTAGCCGCGGAGGTCATGGCCGAAGAGGTTGTGGCTGAGGAAGTCGTCGCCGCGGAGGTGGCGGGCGCTGCCGCAGGGGCCGTTATCGCGGCTGAGGCGGTGGAAGCCGCTGAGACGAAGAGGAAGAAGAAGTCCGGGTCGCGTGCGGCTAAGGGTGCTGCGGTAGCGGGCGTGGTTGGAGCTGTCGTCGCGGGCGAGATCGTCGAGGCGGGGGCTGCGCAGGCTGCGACTGGTGGTGCTGCGAGTGCGGCGGGCGGTGGTGCTGCTGGCGCTGGATCAGCGGGCGCGGCTGGAGCTGCTGGCGGCGCTGGCGCTGCGGGATCTGCCGGTGCTGCTGGAGCAGTCGGTGCTGGTGGATCTGCAGCGGGCGCGGCTGGATCTGTCGCTGCTGGTGGACCTGCTGCGGGTGCGGCTGGATCCACTGGTGGCGCTGGAGCGGCCGGAGCTGGCGGGTCTGCGGCAGGTGCCGCTGGCGGCGCTGGCGCTGCGGGTGCGGTCGGATCTGCTGGTGGCGCTGGAGCAGTCAGTGCTGGCGGATCCGCGGCGGGTGCCGCAGGTGGAGCTGGTGCGGGTGCGAGCGGCACGGCTGGCGCGGGTGCTGCTGGCGCCGCTGCGGGTGCGGGCTCTGAGACGGCCGTCCTTGCGGAGGCCGTGGGTGTGTTGGGCGCGGGTGCTGCCGGTGCCGTCGCTGCTGGCGCTGCACGTCGCGGCTCTGGGGCTGGGGCGGTCACCGAGACGATTCCCAAGGTGCCGCGCGGTGGGGGAGCGAAGGCTGGCGTTGGAGCGGGCAAGGCCGGCGTCGGTGCTGGTGCTGGAGCTGCTGCGGGCGCCGGATATGGGGTGTCTAACAGCGGCGGAGTTGGTGGCGGCAGCGGAGGATCCGGTGCCGGGCACAAGCCGAGGCCTCGTCCGAAGCCGGGTGTGCTGATTGGGGCGGGCGTTGGGCTCGCGGCCGTCATAGCGCTGATCGTCGTGTTCTCCAACAACTCGTCGAATAAGTCGAACACAGCGTCCGCGGGCACCATTGCCACGCACTCGCCAGGCGCGAGTAAGGCCGGTGCGTCGCAGGGTGCTACTTCCGGAGCGGGTGCGGGAAGCTCGGCGTCGGCGGGGGCTACGAGCGGGGCCGGCAGTTCTACGGCCAGCGGCTCGGCTACCAGCGGCAGCGGGTCCAGTACCTCGGCCGCGGGTTCTAGTACCGCGTCCGGGTCAGAGACGTTCCCCTCGACGCTCGTGACCGTCCCCGCCTCGCAGGGGCAGGCGGTCCAGCAGGTCCAGTCGGTGGTGAGCCAGGCTCAGAGTGAGCTGACCGGCACCGAGCAGGGCCAGCTCACCCAGATTGTCAGTACACTGAGTGGCGCGGTCTCCTCCGGGCAGTCCATCTCCACCGGGATGACCGAGTTCTGGGCCCTGCTGCACTCGAACGAGCTGCCGTCCTCGCTCAACACCTACCTGACCCAGTACGCCTTGTACCTCTCGGCTAGCCAAGGTAGCTAGAGCTAGAAACGCAGCCCCCTGTTCGGCCGATTCGTCAGTGTGACGAATCGGCCGAACAGGGGGTCGCCCAGTTCAGGTAGAACTTCGCCCAGTTGGTCGCGATCGCGTCCACGCCGTCCGAGCGCAACTGCTCCCATTGCGAGCGTTCCGCCGGTGTCCATGCCCAGACCTTCACGCCCTGCGCGTGCCACGTCGACGTATTCGCTGCCGTGATCCCCCGGTAGTCCATGTACAGAATGTGAGTGTCTGCGGCACGCAGTTCCGCGCCGGTCGGGTAACTCTTCGCACCAATGCTCTCGAAGAGGTACGCCAGCTGCACGCTCGGAGCCGCCGCGTGGAACGCCCGCAGGTCCGCCAGCGTCCAGCCCGCGACGATCACCTTGTCGGTGTAGCCGGACTGCTCGATCACCTGCGCCAGGTCGGCGAAGTCCTGCTGCGACGTGGCACCTGCCTGGCCTGGCTGGAGCGGGTCCGCTTCCATCTGCAGCACGATCGGCTTGCCGGTCGACGCGATCTTCGCCAGCACCTCGGCCAACGTGTTCGGGTGCACGGCCGGGTTGATCTGGCCGCTCTGCGTGTCGCTGACGTAGTCACGGGAGTCGAGTGCGGTGTACTGCTGCGCCGTCAGGTCCGTGATCGGCTGGTTGGGCCGCGTCTCCGAGGTGGTCCGGTTCACCGTCGCGTCGTGCAAGGCGACCGGTACGCCGTCACTTGTCCAGCGGAGGTCCATGTTGAGGTACGTCGCGCCCTCGGCCGCCGCGGCGAGTTCGGCTTGCCAGGTGTTCTCCGGCAGGTTCGCGCCGTCGCCTGTCTCGCCGCGGTGCGCGATGAGTGCGGGGGCGTCGCAGTGGCTGCCGGCATCGGTGGCGGCCGCCCCGGACCCGCCGCCCGACGCGCTCCCGCCGCAGGCCGCCGCGCAGCAGCTGAGCGTCGCGACGCCGAGCAGTCCGGCGAGCAAGCGTCCGAACCCTCGTGCCCCGATGCGTGCCCCAATGCGTGCCCTAATCAACGGACGTTCACTTTCCCCCACGTAGATCTTGCTCCCGCGCTCCGGGAGATTCCCCAGGTTAATGAGCCCGCAGCCGAAAGTTGTCCGGCTTTCTCGTCCATCCGTGGACAGTTCCGTCACAAGTCTGTCAGCGACTCTGTCAGCGCGCTGAGCTGAGTTTCGCTCAGTAGGTGAGATCATTCCGGCATGAGCCGATTCGGTGCGGCGCTCGCCGCTGACCCCGACGCCGCGATGGCCGCCCGCCGCGCGGCGCACGGCGCGCTCGGCCGGGTGGCGGGCGCGCCCGACCTCGTGGTGGTCACCGCGGCGCTGGCCGATCCGGATGACGCCGAGCGGGTCGCGGCGACGGTCGCGGAGCAGGTGGCGCTGACCGGCAACGAACACTGCGCCGTGGTGGGTACGACGGCCGAGAACGTGATGGGCGAGACCAGCCTGGGGAACGCGGACGGGCCGGCGCGCACGTCCGTCGCCGTGTGGGCGGCGCGGCTGCCGGGGACCCGCATTCGGCCGTTCCGGCTCCATTCGCATCGTGTCACTCGGCCGTTCGAGGGAATGCAGGCCTCGGGAGCGGCTCCGAACGGGGGAATGGCCGTCGGTGGCCTTCCCGATCCCTGGCCGGACGAGCGGGTCGCGCTGCTGTTCGCCGACCCCTACAGCTTCCCGGTGGACGGCTTTCTCGCCCGCTGCAACACGCTGCTGCCTGACCTGCCCTTCGTCGGCGGCCTCGCGCCCGGGCCCGCGGGCTACGGCTCGGCCCGGCTGCTGCTCGGCGACCACGCGTATGCCACCGGCGCCGTCGGCGTGCTGCTCGGCGGCCACGTGAACGCGGCGATCGCGGTGAGCCAGGGCTGCCGCGCGATCGGGCCCGCGATGACCGTCACCGCGGCCGAGGGCGACGTGCTGCTCGGCCTGGCCGGGCGTCCGGCCCACCAGCGGCTGCGCGAGATCCTGGCTGAGCAGCCCGCCGACGTTCGCGAGCAGGCCGCGACCACCGGGCTGCACCTGGGCATCGCGCTCAACGAGTACGCCGAGCAGCACGACAGCGGCGATTTCCTGATCCGCGGCGTGGTCGGCGTGCTGCCGGAGCGGGACGCGATCCAGGTGGGGGACCGGGTCGAGGTCGGGCAGACCGTGCGCTTCCAGGTGCGCGACGCGGCGAGCGCGGCCGAGCAGCTCCGGACTGTTCTGCGCAAGGCGCGCGAGCAGCCGGGCTACGAGTCGATCGGCGGCGCGCTGCTCGTGTCCTGCCACGGTCGGGCCGCCGGGCTCTTCCCGCCGCCCTTCGGCGCCTCGCACGACCTGCACACGGTGCGCACCGAGCTGGGCACGGGGGCCGTCGCCGGGTTCTTCGGCACCGGCGAGATCGGTCCGGTGGGCGGTCGCAACCACCTGCACGGCTACACCGCCTCGGTCCTCGCGTTCGCAGAGCATGAATGAATTGAACCGGCCGGGTGATCCGCCGACGGGCTCGGTTAGGCTGCCGCACATGCAGCAGCACGTGGTCCTGGCGATCGATGTCGGTGGAACGAAGCTGGCCGTGGGCGTGGTGGACGAGGAGGGCCGCGTCCTGGAGAACCGCCGCGCGCTGAACCCGAATCCGCCGGCCGGGGACGGCGAGGCGGTGTTCCGGTCGCTGCTCGCGCTGATCGACGAACTGGACGCGGACCGTTCCGCGTACGTCGGCGTCGGGGTCGGCTGCGGCGGGCCGATGCGCTGGCCGGCCGGCGAGGTCTCCCCGCTGAACATCCCGAGCTGGCGCGGCTTCCCGCTGCGGGCCCGGCTGGCCGAGGAGCTCGGGCTGCCGGTGCGGCTGCACAACGACGCGATCTGCCTGGCCGTGGCGGAACACTGGCGTGGCGCCGGAACGGGGACCCGCAGCCTGCTCGGCATGGTGGTGTCCACCGGCGTCGGCGGCGGGCTGATCCTCGGCGACCGGCTGATCGACGGGGCCTCGGGCAACGCCGGCCACATCGGCCACGCGATCGTGCACGAGTTCGAGCCCGAATGCCGCTGCGGCGCCGTCGGCTGCCTGGAGGCGATCGCCTCGGGGCCGAACCTCTCGGCGTGGGCGCACGGACAGGGCTGGCGCGAGGGCCGATCGCTCGAGCAGCGCACTGGCCTCGACCTGGTCGAGGACGCGCGCCGGGGCGACAAGATCGCGCTGGCCGCGATGCATCGGGCCGGCCGCGCGCTCGGCATCGGCATCGCCACCGCGACGACGTTGTGCGACCTCGAGGTCGTGGCGATCGGCGGCGGGCTCTCCCAGGCCGGGCCGCTGCTGTTCGATCCGCTCGAGGCCTCGCTGCGGGAGCGGATCGGGCTGGACTTCGCCCGCGACGTGCGCGTGGTGCCGGCCGGACTCGGCCAGGAGGCCGGGCTGGTCGGCGCGGCGGCGCTGATCCTGCACCCGGACCGCTACTGGTCCGCGGACTAGGACCGGGACCAGGACCGAGGGAAAGCGAACGTCCCCCGGCGCCGAGGCACCGGGGGACGTTGCGTACGCGTGAGCGTCAGTGCACTGCCGGAGCCGGGGCCAGGTCCTCCGCCTCGGCGGTGCCCGCCTTCTGTGCGCCGGGAGCGCCGACCTTGCGCAGTTCGACCTGCTTGAGGAACAGGCTCAGCACGAAGGCGATCACCATGATCCCGGCGGCGGTCATGAAGACCACCGACATGGCGCTGGTGAAGTCCCGCAGCACGATGCCGGACAGGCCCTGGAAGCCGTGCTGCGCGGCCTGCGCGCTCGCCGTCTCCAGGCTCGAACGGCTGAGGCTGGTGCCGCCGCCGCTGCTGGTCATCGAGCTCGACAGCGAGCTCGGCAGGTCGTGCTTGAGGTACGCGGCCAGCCGGTTGCTCAGGATCGCGCCGAAGATCGCGGTGCCGAAGGAGCTGCCCATGTTCCGGAAGAACAGGTTGCTCGACGTGCCGGTGCCGATGTCCTTGAACGGCAGCGCGTTCTGCACGGCCAGGGTGAGCACCGGCATCGTCATGCCCAGGCCGAGGCCCAGGACCAGCATGTAGACGCCGCGCTCGGTGGCCGAGGTGTTCACGCCCATCCGCGACAGCAGGAACATGCCGATCACGGAGATCCCGGAGCCGACGATCGGGAAGGGCTTGTACTTGCCGATCTTCGAGATCGTGATGCCGGTGATCATGGCCGCCGGGCCCACGCCGAGCATCATCGGCAGCAGCGCGAGGCCCGCCTTCGTCGGCGAGTAGCCCGCCACGAACTGCAGGTAGACGCTCAGGTAGACGAGGGAGCCCATCATCGTGATGCCGACGACCAGGGCCATGCCGTTGGCCACCGAGAACACCCGGTTGCGGAACAGGTGCATCGGGATGATCGGCTCGCTCGCGATCTTCGCCTCCCAGAAGACGAACAGCACGGTCAGCGCGATGCCCACGGCGAACAGCGAGATGACTTGCCACGAGCCCCAGGGGTCCTGGCCGTTGGCGCCGAGCTGCGTGGCCAGCAGCAGTCCGCAGGCCGCGAGGGTGATCAGCACCGCGCCGGTGTAGTCGATCTTGTGCTTGACCTGCGTCTCCTTGACGTGCAGCACGGCGGAGATCACGATCAGGGCGATGGCGCCGATGGGCAGGTTCACGTAGAAGATCCAGCGCCAGCCGCTGACCCCGAACAGGTGGCCGCGGTCGGTGAAGAAGCCGCCGATCAGCGGGCCGATGACCATGGCGAACATGAAGGTCGCGGTGAAGTAGCCCTGGTACTTGCCCCGCTCGGCCGGGGCGACGACCTGGCCGATGATCGTGAAGACCAGGGCCATCAGGCCGCCGCCGCCGAGGCCCTGCAGCGCGCGGAAGGCGATGAGCTCGTCCATGTTCTGCGACATGCCGCTGAGCGCCGAGCCGAGCAGGAAGAGCACGATCGCGAAGATGAAGATCTTTTTCGGCCCGTAGAGGTCGGCGAGCTTGCCGTAGATCGGCGCTACCGCCGTCGAGGCGAGCAGGTACGCGGTGACCACCCAGGGCATCTCGGCCGAGCCGTTCGCCTTGTCCAGGTCGTTGACGATCGTCAGCAGCGCGGTCGAGACGATGGTCTGGTCCAGCGCGGCCAGCAGCAGGGCCAGCATCAGGCCGCTGAAGATGACCATGATCTGGCGGTGCGTCATGTACTTCTGCTCGGTGTCTGACTGGGGCGTGGATATCGCTTCTGACATGGTGGTTCATGCCCCCTTCGGTAGAGTCTCGGAGAGCGCGGCCTGATGGGTCGCGCGCACTTGGTCGGGGTCCGGCATCTGGATCGGCACCTGCTGCCCCAGGTCGCCGGCCAGGCGCTCGGACAGCGCCGCGAGCGTTCTGGCGTCCTCGGGGCTCCAGTGGCCGATCAGCTCGCTGAGCCGGTCGATCCGCGCCCGCCACATCACGTCGACCCGTCCGATCCCGGACTCGGTCAGCGCGAGCCGGTGGGCCCGCCGGTCCGTCGGATCGGCGACCTTGACCAGGCGGCCCGCGTCCTCCTGGAACCGGGCGTGCCGGCTCACCGTGGACAGGTCGAGCCCGGTCAGCTGCGCGATGTCGGACGGGCGCTTGGGCCCGTGCCGGTAGAGCACGCCGAGGACGATCGACGCTCCCTGGTCGATCTCCTCGTACTGCGCGGTATGGAGCTTCTTGACCCCGTGCAGCGCGGCGCCGACCGCGCAGATCACGGCCACCAAGTCGTCCTTCGACAGTTCCCGGTCCACGATCCGCCTCCGTTCCACGCGCCGTGCTGATCTCGAATTTCCTTGTACTCTGCAACTATGCAGGTCGTTGCTTGTGCTCTGCAAGCAAATATCGGGTAACGGCCGCGATCGTTATTTCCCTGTTACGCGTGCGGGTTCCGGCCACCGGGCGTGTCCAGGGGCTTAGCCTGGTGGCGTGCGTAACCCCGTCACCCTCTCCGAGATCCGCGCGGCGCGGGACCTGCTCGCCCGGATCACCCGCACCACCCCGCTGACCTGGTCTCGGCCGCTGTCCGAACAGGTCGGCGGCGAGGTCTGGTTCAAGTGCGAGAACCTCCAGCGCGCCGGTTCCTTCAAGATCCGCGGCGCCTACGTGCGCATCCACAACCTGCCCGAGGACGAGCGGTCCCGCGGCGTGGTCGCGGCCAGCGCAGGCAACCACGCGCAGGGCGTCGCGCTCGCCGCCACCCTGCACGAGGTGCCCTCCACCGTCTTCATGCCCGAGGGCGCGCCGCTGCCCAAGGTCGCGGCCACCGAGTCCTACGGCGCGCGGGTCCGCTTCGCCGGGAAGACCGTGGACGAGTCGCTCGTCGCCGCCCGCGAGTACGCCGAGCGGACCGGCGCCGCCTTCATCCACCCCTTCGACCACCCCGATGTGATCGCGGGTCAGGGCACCGTCGCGCTCGAGATCCTGGAGCAGTGCCCCGAGGTCAAGACCGTGCTCGTCGGGACCGGCGGAGGCGGGCTGCTGGCCGGGATCGCCACCGTCTTCAGCGCGCTGAGCCCGCAGACCCGGGTGATCGGGGTGCAGGCGGGCGCGGCGACCTCGTGGCTGCCCTCGATCGCGGCCGGGGAGCCCGTGTCGATCGCCGGGATGGCCACGATGGCCGACGGGATCGCCGTCGGCAGGCCCGGCGAGCTGCCCTTCGAGATCGTGCGCGAGTGCGGGGTCGAGGTGCGGACCGTCTCCGAGGAGTCGATCTCCCGTGCGCTGCTGCTGCTTCTGGAGCGCAACAAGCTCGTCGTGGAACCGGCCGGCGCGGTCAGCGTGGCGGCGATGCTCGAGGCGGTGGACAAGCTCGAGCCGCCGGTCGTGGCCGTGCTCTCCGGCGGCAACGTCGACCCGCTGCTGCTGCTCCGGCTGATCCGGCACGGTCTTTCCGCCGCGGGCCGCTTCCTCTCGCTGCGGCTGCGGGTGGCCGACCGGCCGGGCTCGCTGGTCCAGCTGCTCGCCGAGATCGCCGCCGTGGACGCCAACGTGGTGGACGTCGAGCACGGCCGGATGGCGCCGAACCTCACCATAGGAGAGGTCGAAGTCGGGCTGACCGTCGAGACCCGCGGACCCACCCACGCCGCGACCGTACTCAAGCGACTGCACGAGGCGAACTACCGCATCGAGTCCTCGCAGTAGTGAATGAGATGTCCCACACTCCGGAAGAACGCCGACCCTAGCTTGGACCAGAGCAGGGCCAGGCGTGATACTGGAGCGACGTGAACAGTGACAGGACCGGGACCGCGCGGCGGGACCGGCCCGCAGCCAGGAGGATCCGGACGTGACCTACGTCATCGCGCTGCCCTGCGTGGATGTGAAGGACAAGGCCTGCATCGAGGAATGCCCGGTCGACTGCATCTATGAGGGCGAGCGCTCGCTGTACATCCACCCGGACGAATGTGTCGACTGCGGTGCCTGTGAGCCGGTATGCCCCGTCGAGGCGATCTTCTACGAGGACGACACGCCGGAGCAGTGGAAGGACTTCTACAAGGCGAACGTGGAGTTCTTCGAGGACCTCGGCTCGCCCGGCGGCGCCTCCAAGCTGGGCATGATCGCCAAGGACCACCCGATCGTGTCCGCGCTGCCCCCGCAGGGCGAGGGTAACTGAGCGCTCGCGAAGAGACTGATGAGATGACGGAGCACGTGGCCACGCTCGCGGACCGCCTCCCGCCGTTCCCCTGGGACCGGCTGGCGCCCTACGCCCGCAAGGCCGACGCCCATCCCGGCGGACGGGTCGACCTGTCCGTCGGGACGCCGGTCGACCCGGTGCCCGAGGTGGTGCGCCGGGCGCTGACCGACGCCGCCGACTGGCCCGGATACCCCGTCACCCGCGGCACCGACGCGCTGCGCGAGGCGGCGCTCGGCTGGCTTCGCCGGGTGCTCGGCGTCGGGCTCGAGGGCGCGCCGCAGCCCGGCGTGCTCCCGGCGATCGGCTCCAAGGAGATGGTCGCGACCATGCCGACGCTGCTCGCGCTCGGCCCCGGCGACCGCGTCGCGTACCCGGTCCCGGCGTATCCGACCTATGAGATCGGCGCGCTGCTGATCGGCGCGCAGCCGGTGCCCACCCCGTTCGGCCGGCTGCCGGACACGACGGGGGGCGCGCCGAAGCTGGTCTGGCTCAACAGCCCGGCCAACCCGCACGGCCAGGTGCTCACGGTTCAGGAACTGCGTGCGACGGTCTCCTGGGCGCGCGAGCACGGCGCTGTCGTGGTCTCCGACGAGTGCTACATCACGCTGGATTGGGAGGGGTCGGCCAAGCCGGTCTCGATCCTGCATCCGGACGTCTGCGACGGGGATTACACCGGGCTGCTCGCCCTGCACTCCCTGTCGAAGAGGTCGAACATGGCCGGCTACCGGGCGGCGTTCCTGGCCGGCGACCCGGACCTGCTGAAGGACCTGCTGCTGGTCCGGATGCACGGCGGGATGATCATGCCCGGCCCGGTGCAGGCGGCGATGGCCGCGGCGCTCGAGGACGACGCGCACGCCGAGGCGCAGAGGGAGCTCTACCGGGCTCGCCGGGTGGCGCTGCGCGCGGCGCTGGAGTCCGCGGGCTTCCGGATCGACCACTCCCAGGCCGGCCTCTACCTCTGGGCCACCCGCGGCGAGCCGTGCTGGGAGACGATCGGCGCGCTCTCCGAGATCGGTGTTCTGGCGGCGCCGGGAGAGATCTACGGCGCGGGCGGCGAGCAGCACGTGCGCCTCGCCCTGACCGCCACGGATGAGCGGATCGCGGCCGCGGTGGAGCGGCTCGCCGGTCTCGGCTGACAGCACGATGAAGGGCCCTGTGACGCGGTGGCGTCACGGGGCCCTTCATCGTTCGTTTCGTGTCGGGTTGGCCGACGGGGCCGCACCAGCGAAGGTCGTCGGCTTCGCGTGGCGGCCTGCCCGATTCCCGCCCGCCGTGACCGACCCACGTGGCCGCGGCGGGCGGGAAATCTGCGCTGCGCCGCGGACTAGGCCTTGTGCTTGGCCACGTACGGCGCGACGGCGGCCGGCGCCGCGGGGGCGGCCATCTGCATCGGGGCGGCCGCGTCCGAGCCGGCGGTGGTGGCCTGCTGCGCGCCACCGGTCAGGCCGCCGACCAGCGGCAGGCTCTGGGTCAGACCGCCGGCCACCGGCAGGCCGCTGAGCGGGCTGCCGCCGCCGGTCAGGCTGCCGGCCACCGGCAGGTTGCTGAGCATGCCGCCCGCGACCGGGATGCCGGAGAGCCCGGCGCCCGAGCCCTGTCCGGCCAGGTCGCCGACGACCGGCAGGTTCGCGCCGACCGGCAGCCCCTGGGTGAGGCTGCCGACCGCGGGCAGGCTGCCGACGACCGGCAGGCTCGCTGCCTGCGCGCTGGTGGCCGCGATGACCGGGACCGCGATGGCGGCGGTCGCGGCGGCGGCGGAGGCGATACGGCGTCCGGCGTGACTCATGGTGTTTCCTCTTCTTCGGTGTACGGGGGAACGTCGGGAATATCTGACCTCGTGCGTTCACGGAGCTTTACGAGTGGGAATGCCGAGAGGTTGCGGCCAGACGCGGTAACGATTCGGTAAATCGCGGGTGTGCCGGAATTCGGACGTCCAGCCATCGTCTAATACGCGGATATGCGTTCTCTTTTCGAAATGACGACGGCTCGTCCCCGTCGCGCGCGGCGACGGGGACGAGCCTTGGGAAGCGTCGGGAGGGGCCTACAGGCCGCTGGCCGCGCCGACGGTGCCGAGCACCGGGCTCTGGTCGCCGATCATCTCGCTGACCGGGACCGCGGAGGTGACGTCGCCGACGTTGCCGAAGACCGGGACCTGGGTCTGGCTCAGCGAGGTGGTCATGTCGCCGACGGTCGGCACGCCCTGCTGCCGCAACTGCGCGACGGCCGGGTGCACCTGGCCGACCACGCCGCCGGCGAGCTGCATGGCCCGGCCGCCGAAGCCGTCGGTCAGCGTGCCCACGGTGCCGTCCTGCAGCAGCGTCGGAGCCACCTGCATCGGGCCGCCGACCATCGCCGGGGCGACTTCGGTGACCAGTCCGGACACCGGTAGGACCGAGGTGAGCCGGCCGCCGAGCTGCGAGGTCTTGGCGGCCAGGTTCGCGGCCTCGGCCGTCGCCTGCCCGGTCACCACCGCCTGCCGGGTCTGGACCTGCGGCGTGTCGGTGCCGAGCACGCCGCCCACCGGCAGGTCGCCGGAGCCGACGGACGAGGTCACCGCGCTGGTGAGCGTCCCGGTCAGCGGCAGCGCCGCGTCCACCGGCTGCGCCGCCGCGCCGAGGCCGAGCGGGAGGGAGCTGGTGCCGGCGCTGAGCGGCAGTGCGGACAGCGGGCTGCCCGCGGCGGGGGCGGCGTCCGCGAAGGCGCTGCCGGCCGCGGCCAGCGGCAGCGCGCCCGCGGTGAGCACCGCGGCGGTGGCGGCCAGATTCCGGGCACGCCTCAGTGGCGTGAACGCGTTGTTGGGCGCGCCAGCACCTCCTTGTAGATGCGGCCTGCGGTGTTTCCCAGTCATGGTGCGGCTCCTGTTCGGATGAACACAGAACGAGTTGACACCGTATTCATCGGATCCGGGCCGCTTCAGGTTGCGGTCTCGCTTGGTAAAGAAATGATAACGTCGAGTGATTCGTAGGATATCGACATCACATATGTCAGATGTCCAATGAGTGGAAGGGCGCCGACTACGAGGCGGTCATCGTCAGCACGACCCGGTCACTCGGGGCCGCGGTGGACGAGGCGGCCTGCCAGCTGCCCGGGTTGTTCGAGGACGACCAGGTCTTCCCGTCGTAGCCGACCTGCGTGATGCCGAGGGCTTCCGCCTTGGACACGGCCCACGTCGCGTACGCCCAGCCGCGCTGCGTCGCCGCCGAGCCGCTGAGCGAGCCGGGCAGCGCCAGCGCGAAGCTGCGGGTGCTCGCGGAGGCGTCCTCGGCCGAGACGCTGCCCCACTGCTTCTCCGCGTCGGCCACCAGCGCCTCGCCCTGCGTGGTCAGCCCGGAGGAGTCAGTGGCCTGCGGCGAGAAGGTCGGCCCGTCCAGCGTGCAGGCCAGCCCGTCCCCGGCGGTCCCGGTGAACACCGCCGCCAGCACGCCCGCCTCCTGTGCCTTGCCGGCGTACGCATCCGGATAGGCCGAGTGCTGCACGTCCTGCGCGGCCTGCGTCAACGGCAGGTTCTGCCAGTTCGACACCTGCAGCAGCGCGTTGTAGAACGCGGTGCTGGAGTACGTCGTGTCCATGATCTCCGCGGCGGTGCCCCAGCCCTCGGACGGCCGCTGCTGGAACAGGCCCAGCGAGTCGCGGTCGCCGCCGGTGAGGTTGTTGAGCTTGGACTCCTGCAGCGCGGTGGCCTCGGCGACCTGGATGCCGAACGTCGGCACCCCGAGCTTGATCCCGACCGCCGCGATCGTCGAGGCGTTCTGCATCTGGTCGAGGTCGTACGTGTAGCTCTGGCTGCCCGAGACGGCCACGCAGTCGGCCTGGTTGAACAGCGAGATCCCGCCGATCTTGTGCAGCAGCCAGATCCCGAGCCCGGCCAGCACGCTCGCCACCACCAGGACCACCAGCACGCCGATCAGGCAGCCGCCGCGCTTGCCCTTCTTCCCCGCTGGGGCGCCGCCGGTGGTCGTGGTGCTCGAACGGGACACGCGGTGACTCCCTCTCAGCCGACCGCGCGCGGCGGCCCTGCCGGTCTGCCCGGCCGGTCGCCGGCCGATCTCCATCGCCCCACACCGTACGCGATCCCGCGTACCGAGCATCCGCCGAGCCCGTCACAGGTCCGCACTAAGATTGCGGCCATGACCGTGCCTGAAAAGCCCTCCGTCTTCGCCTCCCCGCTGCCCGCCGTCATCGACGAACTCTGGGAGCGCCGCGCCGAGCTCTCCCCGGCCGACGCCGAGGCCCGCAAGCTCGTCGTCGAGGCGGTGGACCTGCTCGACACCGGCGCCGCCCGCGTCGCCTTCGTGGACCCGGCCACCGACCAGGTGGTGGTGGACGAGCGGGCCAAGCGCGCCATCCTGCTCACCTTCAAGGTGCTCGAGATGGTGGAGAACCAGGTCGGGGACTTCTACCAGCACGACAAGATGCCGCTCAAGACCACCTTCGACGGCGTGCGCGTGGTGCCCGGCGCGATCGCCCGCTGGGGCAGCTACTGCGCCCCCGGCACGATCCTGATGCCCTCGTTCATCAACATCGGCGGGTACGTGGACTCCGGCACGATGGTCGACACCTGGGCCACCGTCGGCTCCTGCGCGCAGATCGGCAAGAACGTGCACCTGGCCGGCGGCGTCGGCATCGGCGGCGTGCTCGAGCCGCCGAACGCCAAGCCGGTGGTGATCGAGGACGAGGCCATGATCTTCTCCCGCTGCATGATCATCGAGGGCGCGCGCGTGGGCAAGGGCGCGGTCGTCGGCGCGGGCACCATCCTGTCGGCCTCGATCCCGGTGATCGACGTGGAGACCGGCGAGGAGATCAGCCGCGGCCACATCCCGGACTGGTCGGTGGCCGTCGGCGGCACCCGGGCCAAGACGTACGCGGGCGGCGAGTTCGGCCTGCCGGGAGTGCTCGTGCTCAAGCGGCTGTCCGAGGGCGAGCGGCACAACAAGGCCAAGCTCAACGACATCCTGCGCAACAGCGGCCTGGCGACGGGCTGAGGCGGGAACCTGATGCCCGTTCAGCTGGATCTCTCCCTCGACGCGGCCGCGCTGACCGCCGCGCTCGTGGACGTGCGCTCGGTCAGCGGCGACGAACTGGAGCTGGCGGACGCGGTCGAGCGCGCGCTGCGCGACCTGCCCCGGCTGCGCGTGGACCGGCACGGCAACAACATCGTCGCGCGCACCGAACTCGGCCTGCCCGAGCGGGTCGTGCTGGCCGGGCACCTGGACACCGTGCCGATCGCGGACAACGTGCCCTCGCACGTCGAGGGCGGTCGGCTCTACGGCTGCGGTACGACTGATATGAAGAGCGGCGTCGCCGTTCAGCTGAAGGTCGCGCACGAGATCGGCCAGGCTGACGGCCCGTCACCCAACCGCGATCTCACCTTCGTGTTCTACGACTGCGAGGAGATCGAGGCGGCGCGCAACGGCCTCGGCCACCTGGCGCGCGAGCACCCGGACTGGCTCGAGGCCGACTTCGCGGTGCTGCTCGAGGGCACCAGCGGCCAGATCGAGGGCGGCTGCAAGGGCACGATGCGGGCGACGGTGACCACCCGGGGCGTGCGCGCGCACAGCGCCCGGGACTGGCTCGGCGTCAACGCGATCCACGCCGCGGCCCCGATCCTGGCCCGCCTCTCGGAATACCAGGCGCGCGCGGCGGTCGTCGAGGGCCTCGTCTACCGCGAGTGCCTCAACGCGGTCGGGATCACCGGCGGCGTGGCCGGCAACGTGATCCCGGACGAGTGCGTGATCACGGTCAACTACCGTTTCGCCCCGGACCGCTCCGAGGAGCAGGCCGCCGAGCACGTCCGCGAGGTCTTCGCCGGCTACGAGGTCGAGATCACCGACAGCGCCCCGGCCGCTGCCCCGGGCCTGAGCCTGCCCGTCGCCGCCGAGTTCGCCCGCGTCGTCGGCGGCACGCCGGAAGCCAAGCAGGGCTGGACCGACGTGGCGAGATTCGCCGGTTTGGGTGTACCCGCGGTCAACTTCGGGCCCGGAGACCCCACCCTCGCCCATACTCGGGGGGAGTACGTGGAGCTCGAGCGGATCGGCCAGGCGGTCGCGCGGATGCGTCTGTGGCTCGGTCTCGCTGAGATCACGGAAATGCGGCAGTCTGAAGATAAACTGAGGCTCGCCGAAACCCAGCCCGGGGCCCGTTCGTCGCAGTGATGAGAAGATCGTCCAGGCCCGTCGACTCCGACAGCCGCGGACGCAACGGGTCGAGTGGGAACAGGGTGGGACGGCAATGGGTCTGACCAGCGAGAGCTTCTTCGCGCTGGTGATTGTGGGCGTGATTCTGCTGCCTCTGGTCACCGTCATCCTGTGGAACCGCATCCCCGGCCCCAAACCGGTCAAGATCGGCTCCCGGCTCGGCATGATCGTCATGTCCCAGTCGGTGGCCGTGCTGCTCGCGGCGCTGTGGATCAACAACAGCTTTCAGCTCTACGACTCCTGGTCGGACGTGCTCGGGGAGAACGGCGCTACCGGCGTGATCCAGGCCGCCACGCCGCAGGGCACCGGCAAGAGCACGGTCGAGGCGAAGGGCGGCGTCCGCGGCGACACACTGCCCAACGCGAAGCTGTTCAGCGACCTGGACGGGGTGCCGAGCGGCTACCAGGCCACCATCACCGGCCCCGATTCCAAGATCGTCGGCAGCGTGATGGTGTGGCTGCCGGCCCAGTACTTCGAGGCGGCGTACGCGCACACGAACTTCCCGGTCGTCGAACTGCTCTCCGGTACCCCCGGCACGCCGCAGACCTGGCTCGAGGGCATGCAGGCGCCGACCGTGATGCAGCGGCTGACCGGCGCGAACGAGGCGCACCCGTTCATCCTGGTCTCCGCGTCGATCAACGTGGACGGCCGCCACGACCCGGACTGCTCGAACATCCCCGGCGGCCAGCAGGTCGCCACCTGGCTCACCACCGACGTGCGCAACCTGGTCCTCACCTCGTTCCGCACCTCCGCCGACCGGGACGCCTGGGGCCTGATGGGCTACTCCGAGGGCGGCCTGTGCGCCGCCAAGCTGGTGCTGCAGTACCCCGACGAGTACGCCGCCGCCGTCTCGATAAGCGGTGACGACCACCCGGACGGCGACCTGCTCAAGCCCGGCACCGCCGCGTACAACGAGAACTCCCCGATCTGGCTGATGCAGCACCGCCCCGCGCGGAACGTGGCGCTGCTGCTGACCGGCACCCGGCAGGACAGCGACGTGGCCCAGGAGGCCGCCGCGATGGCCGCCGCCGCCAAGTCCCCGACCAGCGTGGCCACGCTGATCTCGGCCCGCGGCGGGCACAACGTGGGCGTCTGGAAGTCGGTGCAGCCGCAGTCCTTCATCTGGCTCTCCCAGCACCTCGAGGCGCCGAAGACCACCACGTACAGCGCGTTGCCTGAAATGATCGGCGGCGTAACCGGCTAGACACGGTTCGCCGCGGTCGAGGGGCTACCGTGGCGGTGTGACAGACAGAGAGACGGAGCGCATGGGCGCTCAGGAGAACAACCAGCACGCGAACGGGAACGGCCCCGGCAACGGGAACGGCGGCGCCGGGGAGCACCGCCGGCACATCAAGGAGCGCTTCCGCGGTCCGGTGCTGCTGCGCCGCAAGCAGATCCCGACCGCCGACGGCACCACCACCGACCAGCGGCTGCTCGAGTCGGACGGCTCGACCGAGTGGCTGCACCAGGACCCGTGGCGGGTGCACCGGATCACCTCGGAGTTCGTGGCCGGCTTCGAGACGCTGGCCGAGGTCGGCCCGGCGGTCGCGGTGTTCGGCTCGGCCCGCACCAAGGTCGATTCGCCGGAGTACGCGACGGGCGTGGAGGTGGGCCGGCGGCTCGCCGAGGCGGGCTACGCGGTGATCACCGGCGGCGGCCCCGGCGCGATGGAGGCCGGCAACAAGGGCGCGCTCGACGGCGACGGCCTGTCCGTCGGCCTCGGCATCGAACTGCCCTTCGAGCAGGGCCTGAACGACTACGTGGATCTGGGCCTGAACTTCCGCTACTTCTTCGTGCGCAAGACGATGTTCGTGAAGTACGCGCGCGGCTTCATCGTGCTGCCCGGCGGCTTCGGCACGCTGGACGAGCTGTTCGAGGCGCTGACCCTGGTCCAGACGCAGAAGGTGACGTCCTTCCCGATCGTGCTGCTCGGCACGGCCTACTGGTCAGGCCTGGTGGACTGGCTGCGCAACACGGTGATCGGCGAGGGCAAGGCCTCGGTCGGGGACCTGGACCTGCTGCAGGTGACGGACTCCGCCGCGGAGGCCGTGGAGCTGATCCGCACGGCCTCGCCGGTGATCAGGCGGCGCTAGTCGCCTCCGCGGAGGCTTCGGCCGCGGCGCCGATCCCGGCGCAGATCGAGGCCAGGTCCGCGTCGGAGGTCGGGTAGGGCGGCATCGTGTAGATGAGGTCGCGGAACGGGCGCAGCCAGACGCCGCCGCGTACGGCGGCGTCCGTGGCCGCGGCCATGTCCACCTCGTGATCGAGCTGGACGACGCCGATCGCCCCGAGGACCCGCACGTCGCGCACCCCCGGCAGCTTCCGCGCGTGATCCAGACCCGCCTCGAGCCCGCGCTCGATCCGGGCCACGTCCTGCTGCCAGGTCACCCCGCCGCGCAGCTGAGGGTTCGTCAGCACCTCCAGGGAGGCGTTGGCGACGGCGGCGGCGAGCGGGTTGCCCATGAACGTCGGGCCGTGCGCGAGAACGGGCACCTCGCCGTTGCTGATGCCCTCGGCCACGCGCGGGGTGCAGAGTGCCGCGGCGAGCGTCAGGTAGCCGCCGGTGAGGGCCTTGCCGACGCACATGACGTCCGGGCACACCCCCGCGTGCTCGGCGGCGAACAGCGCGCCGGAGCGGCCGAAGCCGGTGGCGATCTCGTCGAAGATCAGCAGAACGTCGTACTCGTCGCACAATTCGCGCAGCACGCGCAGATAGGCGGGGGAGTGGAAGCGCATTCCGCCCGCACCCTGCACGACCGGCTCGACGATCACGGCCGCGAGCTCCGCGGCGTGACGCGCGATCAGATCTGACAGGTGCGCGACATACGCCTCATCCGGCTCGGCATCACGGAGAACATTGGCGCCGCATGAATGCGTCGGCACTGAGGGCGGTTCATCGGCGAAGACCTGCTCGGGCAGCACGCCGCCCCACAGGCTGTGCATGCCGCCCTCGGGGTCGCACACGGACATCGGGTGGAAGGTGTCGCCGTGATAGCCGCCGCGCCACGTCAGCAGCCTGCGCTTGGCCGGACGGCCGAGGGAGCGCTGGTATTGCAGGCACATCTTGATCGCGACCTCGACCGAGACCGAGCCGGAGTCGGCGAGGAAGACGTGCCGCAACGGATCCGGCGTGAGCTCGACCAGGCGTTCGGCAAGCCGGATCGCGGGCTCGTGCGTGAGCCCGCCGAACATCACGTGCGCCATCCGATCCAGCTGCGCATGCGCCGCGGCGTCGAGCACCGGGTGCCGGTAGCCGTGGATCGCGGCCCACCACGAGGACATCCCGTCGATCACGCTCGTCTGCTCGCCGGACGGCAGCCGCACCTCGAGCCGCACCCCCTCCGCGCCGGTCACCAGCAGCGGCGCCACCCGCCCCGGCATCGGCCCGTACGGATGCCACACATGCGCGCGGTCGAGCTCGAGCAGCGCGTCGATGCCCGATTGAGTCTTGGAACGGTCCACGGGCACACGCTATCTCGATCAGGGTAAAGTGCCTCGCGCGGGAGCACGCGCTGATGATGGAGGCACGCTCGAATGATGTTCTGGTTCCAGCTCTGCGTGGTCGTCGCGCTGTTGATCGCGGTGGGCTGGATCGCCGTCGGGGGCGGCGGGCACATGTCCCCGCCCACCCCGGACCGGCCGGAGCCCGCGGTGCCGGAGACCGGCCTGCTGGCCCGGGACGACGTGGACAAGGTCCGCTTCTCGGTGGGCGCGCGCGGCTACCGGATGGACGAGGTCGACGACATCCTCGACCGGCTCGCCTACGAGATCGACGTGCGCGAGCGGCGCATCGCCGAGTTGGAGGGGCCCGCGGGCGCCGCGCCGGAGCCCCTCGAGCCGTCGCAGCAGGCTGAGACGCAGGTCACGGGGGAGCAGGGGGGCGCGCAAGAGCGCGCGGAGTGAAGGCTTTCACTACTTCCGGTGATTTCCGCGTGACGTCTTGACGCCGCCGTCCCCGCGCGGTTTCCTGGCAGCACCCCACTCCAAAGCCGCCCAGCGCGGTCTCTTCCCGGGAGGTGCGGTGTGATTCAGCAACTCGCCCAGGAGATCGGCGACCCGACGCCGGTCCAGCTCAAGCCGTATGACGACCGATGGACCGGATACTTCCAGCAGTACCGGAGCCTGATCGACGCGGCCCTCGCCCAGCACGCTGTGCTGGTCGAACACATCGGTTCGACGGCGGTGCCCGGCCTGCTCGGCCGGGCGTGCGTGGACATCCTGCTCGCGGTGGCCGAGCCGGACGCCGAGGAGGACTACCGCGCCGAGCTCGAGGGGCTCGGATTCGCCCTGCGGGTGCGCGAGCCGGACCGCCGGGTGTTCTCCAGCGCGCCGAACGCGGCGGGGCTGCCGCAGTGCCCGGCCCGGCTGTTCGTCTGCCGCTCCGGCGGCACCTGGGAGTTCGACCAGCTGCTGCTGACGCACTACCTGGGCGCGCACGAGGAGCGTCGCCAGGCCTACGCGGATCTCAAGCGGCACCTGGCCAAGGTGCACCGGGACGACCCCGACGGCTACGCCCAGGCCAAGCGGCCGTTCCTGCGCGAGACGGTGCGCCTGGCCCACCGCTCGTTCCTCGCGCCGGATTTCTGAGGAACCGATTCCGGGCCGTGCACCCCGACGGGCCGGAGCCCGGGGCCGACTGACCCGCCGTCACCCCCTTCCGACGGCGGCCGCGCGTCCCCGGACCCAACCCGGAATCGGTTTCGCCTCATCCGGCGCAACAACTGGGCAACAATGCCCGCCGCGCCCTACTGCGCCGGCTGTCCGGTGAAGTTCGGCGGCCGCTTCTCCAGGAAGGCGTTGACCGCCTCCATGTGGTCGGCGGCGAGGAAGCAGCGGACCTGCATCTCGTCCTCCTTCTCCAGCGTCTCGGCCAGGCTGTGCGTCGCGCCGTACGCGATCGACTCCTTGATCGAGGCGTAGGAGACCGTCGGGCCCGCGGCGAGCTTCTCGGCGAGCTCGCGGACCCGCTCGGCGAACCGGTCCGCCGGGACGAGCTCGGTGTAGAGGCCGAGTTCGAGGGCCCGCGCGGCCGGGATCGTCTCCGGCTGCAGCAGCAGTTCGACCGCCTTGGCCTGCCCGACCACGCGCGGCAGGGTCCACGACGCGCCCGAGTCGGCGCTGAGGGCGACCCCGGCGAAGGCCATGTTCACCCCGGCGGTGTCCACCGCCACCCGGAAGTCGCAGGCCAGCATGAATCCGGCGCCGGCCCCGGCCACCACGCCGTTGACCGCGGCGATGACGGGCTTGGCCATGCCGGTCAGGGCGAGCGTGATGGGGTTGTAGTGCTCGCGCACGGTGTTGCCGATGCTCTCGCCGGACATCGCCCGCTCGAGGTGTTCGCGCAGGTCCTGCCCCACGCAGAAGGCCCGTCCGGTGCCGGTCAGCACGACGGCCCGCACCTTCGGGTCGGCGGCGGCCTCCCGCACCGCGGCCAGCAGCGCGTTCTTACTGGCGATGTTCAGCGCGTTCATCGCCTCAGGGCGGTTGAAGGCGATCGTGGCCACGGCGCCGTCCACCGAGTAGACGACGGGCTCCGGCTGGGCACTGTCAGCGGTCACAGTGGTTCCTCTCCCTCTCGATTCACCCATGAAGTTACTCGCTGGTAGCCGTTAGGGCCAGACAGCCGGACATCCACCCTGTTGCCCCGGTTGCCGACGCTCCTTTTCGCAGTGTCGGTGTGATGCGGGATAATGGGACAGGTCAGGGTGTCCGTGTGCGCTGAGTACGGAGCGTGTGTCGACCGAGGGGTCGAGACGGCACGATGGCCATGAGGTGGCCGACCGTACACAGGCCCACAGCAGGAAGGGGAATGAGCATGGCGGCGATGAAGCCGCGGACGGGCGACGGCCCGCTCGAAGTGGTCAAGGAGGGGCGCGGCATCGTGATGCGAGTGCCGCTCGAAGGCGGCGGTCGGCTTGTCGTCGAGCTCAACGCCGAAGAGGCGGGCGCTCTCGGCGACGCCCTGAAGAACGTGATCGGCTAGGTCCCGCAAGGGGCCTGAGGGTTCCGACGTCGAGGGTCCGGAAGGGCGAAAGTCCTGACGGGTTCAAGCCGAGGGTTCAAGGACCCGAGGGGCTCGATGCGGAACCGGCCGGGATCCGGACGGCGGGCGCGCGGTGCGCGAGCCCGCCTTTCGGCGTATTCTGCGGTGGTCACCCTGATCGTATGGTCTCACTACTCTCGGTCGTTACTCTGGTTGAGCCCAGCCCCAGGTGCCCCGAGAGTCCCCGCCACCGCGCCACGTCTCTCCGCGGCGAGGCCGTTCCCATAATCGGACATGTCCATTGGCGCCAGCGGACCCGTGGCGGGGGCCGGTGCGTGACGCGGCGGGCGGCGCACCCCCGTGACGCGAGCCGTCGGGGGTCGGTGACCGCGCCCGACCTGGCCATGATTGCCTCTCTGACCAGCCTGGGAACCGACCTCGACGCCCGGTCGTTGATCCGGGTGTCCAGTGCTCGGCCGGCCTTTGGCTCGGCGAGTGGGCCCGAAAGTTGACAAGCTCTATGTCAACTTTCAGGCCGTTCTCAGGCATGGCGAAGGGGCAGCAGGCTATGGTGACTAGTGCAGCGGTACTCGAAAAACGAGGAGGTAGTGCCGTGGCGCTCGGGGGCGATGCCGAACACATGGGAGCCGAAGCTGCGGGCGAGGCCGGACAGGCCGGAGCCGCAGGACGAGCCATCCCGACCGGTGCTGAGTCCGTCTCGGCAGCCGGCGCGTCGGAGACGGTCGGCGGCGTTGCCGCCGAGTCGGACTCCGCGCTGGGGCAGAGCCCGGTCGACTGGACTCCGCCGTCCTGGGACGAGGTCGTGCGGACGCACTCGGCCCGCGTCTACCGCCTGGCCTACCGACTTACCGGCGACCGGCACGACGCCGAGGATCTCACGCAAGAGGTCTTCGTCCGCGTCTTCCGCTCGCTGAGCACCTACGCCCCCGGCACCTTCGAGGGCTGGCTGCACCGGATCACCACGAACCTCTTCCTCGACCAGGCCCGGCGCAAGTCGCGGATCCGCTTCGAGGGTCTTGCCGAGGACGCCGCCGAGCGTCTCCCCGGGCGCGAGCCGACTCCGGCTCAGGCCTACTTCGACACGCACCTCGACGGCGACATCGAGGCCGCGCTCGCCGCGCTGCCGCCGGAGTTCCGGGCCGCGGTCGTGCTCTGCGACATAGAGGGCCTGTCCTACGAGGAGATCGCCGCGACCCTCGGGGTCAAGCTCGGCACCGTCCGCTCCCGGATCCACCGCGGCCGCGGGCAGCTGCGCGCCGCCCTCGCGCACCGCGACCCGCGCAACGCGCAGAAGGACGGCGCGGTCGATCCGTTGGAGGAGACCCAGGGCGGCAGCCGGGGTCGCGGCGGGAAGGGAGCCCGGTGATCATGGCACTGTTCGGCGACCACCTCGGCCCGCGCCTCGCCGCCCTCGTCGACGGCGAGCTCTCCCACGACGATCGCGACCGTGCCTTCGCGCACATCGCCGGCTGCGTCCAGTGCCGCAGCCTCGTCGAGTCCGAGCGCACCCTCAAGGGGCACCTCGACTCGATGGCCATGCCCGAGCCCTCGGCCCGGCTGATGGCCGCGCTCTTCCAGATCCCGCAGACGCACGGCAGCCGCCGTGACCCCGAGGACCCGCCGTCCGGCGGCGAGTCCTCCGGCCGTCCCGGCGCCCTCGGCGGCCTGTTCGGCCGCTCCGCCTCCTTCCTGCCCGAGTTCGCCGTCGGCCTGCGCCCGCTGCCCCGGGCCGCCGCGGGCGAGCCGGAGCCGAGCGGCGAGGAGGCCGGCGACGGCCGCGGCTACGCGCGCGTCGGCCTGGCCTCGCGCTCCCCGCTGCGTCCCGAGTACGCCCAGCCGGGCCTGCGCCCCGCCTGGTTCGTCAAATAACCACTGCATGGCGAATGCCAAGTAGTCGATGAACGGCTGTCAGTCGTTCATCGACTCAGTCGCGTCATCAACTCAGCCACGCACCTTGTCCGACCAGTCGTGAAAGGTGTGTAACAGCTCCGCTGCGAGACCCCGATCCGCCGGGTGATGTTCGGGGTGCCTCTGTCACCCGGCCCCGGTCGGGGCTTACTGTGGAACACGACAAAGACCTGCTGCCCCGCGATCCCCGCCAAGCCGCACCTTGAGACCCGCCGGAGCCTCCCGATGTTCTTCGACTTGTCACTGCCTGAAATAGTCGTGCTCCTCGGGCTCGGTGTCGTTCTGTTCGGTCCGGACAAACTGCCGCAGGCGGCCGCGAGCGCGGCCCGCTTCCTGCGCCAGATCCGCGCCTTCAGCGACAACGCCCGGCAGGATCTCGCCAAGGAGCTCGGTCCGGAGTTCGAAGGCCTCAACCTCGAGGACCTGAACCCGAAGACCTTCGTGCGCAAGAACCTGCTCGGCGAGGGCGAGGAGCTGCGCGACCTGCGCAAGGACATCAACGGCACCTTGAACGAGGCCGTCAACCTGAACCCGGCCGCAGTGCCCGCGCCGCGACCCACCAGCGCGGCCAACGGGAGCGCCGCGCTCCCGGCGGGCGAGCAGCCGCCGTACGACGCCGACGCCACCTGATCGCCGCCGACCGGACCTTTTCCCCCGCCGCCTCCTCGGGGCGGACCGGTCCGCGACCTCGGCCCGGGGCGTCGCCCGGCAGAAGGATTGCGAGGACCGGATGCTCAGGCAGAATCCGGCGGACACAGCCCACCCCTCTACCTCCCACGGCGCCGCCCGCTTCGCGCCGGCTGACTCGGATCCGCTGCCCGCGTTCGCCGAGGCCGACCTGTCCTGGTACGGCCTTGACGCGGGTTGGCAGGGACCGCGCGACCTCGGCTCGGTCAGCACCGGACCGGACGGCCTGGTCGAGTTCGGCACGCTGCGGCACGGCGACCCGGCCGCGACCCGGCCCGACGCGCGGGCGCAGCGCAGGTCCGTCACGGTGCTGACGATGGCCCGGCTCGGCCGGCGGCCCCTGGCCAAGGCGGACGGCTCCCCGGCCGGCTCCGTCGAGGCGATGAACGTCGGCGCCGCGGCCGCGATCGCCGGGGTCGGCCTGGTCGAGGACAACTGGCCCTGGGAACTCGACGTGCACCTGCGGCAGCAGTGGCTCGATCAGCAGCGCGAGTTGGCGTACGTCGTCTCCGAGGTGCTCGCGGGCGATCCCTGGCATCCGCTCACACTCCCGGTCGGCCAGCAGCAGCAGGCCTTCCACTACCGCGAATCGCCGTACGGCTGGGTGATGGCCGCGTCCCGGCCGGACTGCTTCCTCGCCGCGTACGGACGGGGTGTCTCGGCGTACTCGCTGGCCTTCGTACGGGTGGATCCGAAGCTCTACGCTTGATAGGGCAAAGATTTTTGCGTACGAATGAGCGAAGCTGGCTCGGGACGGCCAAATGCCGTCTGAGCTGGCTGAAGACCCGTCAGTAGGGCATAGGGCGAGCCCCGCCGGATCACTCCGACGGGGCTCACTGCCGCTATGACAGGTCGTCAGTTTAGCGCGTTCTGAGGCTACTGTTTGCCACTCGTCAGCGGCCGGCGGGCGTCACGCTGAGCGACATGCCCACCAGCCCGCGGGAACGCACGGTCAGCTTGTCCGCGACCTCGCGCAGCACCGTGGACGCGGCCGAATCCGGGTCGGAGAGCACGATCGGCGTACCGTCGTCGCCGCCCTCGCGCAGCCGCAGGTCGATCGGGATCTGGCCGAGCAGCGGCACGCTGGTCCCGGTCACCCGGCTGAGCGCCTCGGCGACCGCCTGGCCGCCGCCGCTGCCGAAGATCTCGACCCGCTCGTCGCAGTGCGGGCAGGGCATCCAGGACATGTTCTCCACCACGCCGGCGATCCGCTGCCGGGTCTGCAGCGCGATCGTGCCGGCCCGCTCGGCCACCTCGGCGGCGGCCTGCTGCGGCGTGGTCACCACCAGGATCTCGGCGTTCGGCACGAGCTGGGCCACCGAGATCGCCACGTCGCCGGTGCCCGGCGGCAGGTCGAGCAGCAGCACGTCGAGGTCGCCCCAGTAGACGTCGGCGAGGAACTGCTGCAGCGCGCGGTGCAGCATCGGGCCGCGCCAGACCACCGGCTCGTTGCCGGGCGTGAACATGCCGATCGAGATGACCCGCACGTCGTGCGCCACCGGGGCCATGATCATGTCCTGCACCTGGGTCGGCCGCTCGGTCACCCCGAGCATCCGCGGCACCGAGTGGCCGTAGATGTCGGCGTCCACGATGCCGACCTTCAGCCCCTTGGCCGCCATCGACGCCGCCAGGTTCACCGTCACCGAGCTTTTGCCGACGCCGCCCTTGCCCGAGGCCACCGCGAACACGCGGGTGAGCGAGCCGGGCTTGGCGAACGGGATCTCCCGCTCGGCGCGTCCGCCGCGCAGCGTCGCCTGCAGTTCCTGGCGCTGCTCCGGGCTCATCACGTCCATCTCGACGGTGACGGAGGTGACCCCGTCCACCGCGCCGACCTCGGCCGTGATGTCCGTGCGCAGCTTGTCCTTGAGCGGGCAGCCGGCCACGGTCAGGTAGATCGCCACGGTCGTCGCGCCGGCGGCGTCCACGGCCACCGATTTCACCATGCCGATCTCGGTGATCGGACGGCGGATCTCAGGATCCTGCACCCGCGCGAGCGCGGAGCGGATCTGGTCTTCGGAGACGACGGTCGCGGCAGTCATACCGCCCATACTAATCAGTAACCGGCGCGCTTCCGTCACCGCTCTCCGAGCCGCCTGGCCTCCTGGTCCTCGAGACGGGACTGCTCGAGTTCCTTGAACAGCGCCTGCAGCTCGGAACGCACGAAGTCGCGGGTGGCCACGTCGTTGACGGCGATCCGCAGCGAGGCCACCTCGCGCAGCAGGTATTCGGTGTTGGCGACGGACTGCTCGTCCCTGGCCCGGTCCTGCTCGTTCTGCACCTTGTCCCGGTCCGCCTGCCGGTTCTGCGCCAGCAGGATCAGCGGAGCGGCGTACGCGGCCTGGGTGGAGAAGGCCAGGTTCAGCAGGATGAAGGGGTACGGGTCCCAGTGGATCGTCCGGGTGAGGACCAGGGCGTTCAGCAGGATCCAGACGATCACGATCACGGTCTGGATCACCAGGTACTGCGCGGTGCCGAAATACCTGGCCAGGTTCTCCGAGGCCTGGCCGAACTTCTCCGCGTCCACCTTGGGCCGCAGCGAGGGCCGCGGCCGCAGCGCCTTGGGCTGGTCGAGCCGGGGACCGTCCATCTCGCCGCGTCGACGCCCGGCGTGTATGAACCGGTCGTGCTCGTGCTCGCGCGCCACCCCTCAGTCCTCCTCGGCGTCGTGGTGCAGGTTCCGGTGCCGCCAGTCGGACGGCAGCACGTGGTCGAGCACGTCGTCCACGGTGATCGCGCCGAGCAGGTGCCCGGACCCGTCCACCACGGCCGCGGCCACCATGTTGTAGGTCGCCATCAGGGAGGTGACGTCGTGCAGCGGCTGTTCCGGGCGCAGCGGCTCGATCCCGTTGTCCACGGCCGCGCTCACCAGCGTCGCCGGGGGCTCGCGCAGCAGCCGCTGGAAGTGCACGATGCCGAGGAAGCGGCCGGTGGGCGTCTCCAGCGGGGCGCGGCAGACGTAGACCTGGCTGGCGAGCGCGGGGGAGAGCTCCGGCATCCGGATCCGGGCGAGCGCCTCGGCCACGGTCGCGTCCGGCGGCAGGATGATCGGCTCGCTGGTCATCAGGCCGCCGGCCACGTCGTCGGAGTAGCTCAGCAGCCGCCGCACCGGGGCCGCCTCGTCCGGCTCCATCAGCTCGAGCAGCCGCTCGGCCTCTTCGATGGGCAGGTCGCCGAGCAGGTCGGCGGCGTCGTCCGGGTCCATCTCCTCGAGCACGTCGGCGGCGCGCTCGATCTCGAGCTTGGCCAGGATCTCGACCTGCTCCTCCTCCGGCAGCTCCTCGAGCACGTCGGCGAGGCGCTCGTCGTCGAGGGCGGCGACGACCTCGCTGCGGCGTTTGGGGTTCAGTTCGTGCACGGCGCGGGCCACGTCCGCCGCGCGCATCTGCTCGAAGGTGGCCAGCAGCGCCGCGGCCTCCTGCTGCCCCGGTTCCGGCACCACGGAGACCCCGCCCATCGCCTCCCAGTCCACGATGACGCTCTCGCCGCGGCGGCGCAGACCCTTCGCCGGGTGCTGGACGTAGGCCTTGGCCACCTCCCAGTCGCCCGGGCCGGTCTGCTCGATGGCGACGTCCTTGATCTGGACCTCGTCGCGCCCCGCGGCGCCGTTCAGCAGCTGCACCCGGCGGTCCAGCAGTTCGGCGAGCACGAGCGTCTCGTTCGGCCGCTGCTGGAACCTGCGCATGTTGATCAGGCCGGAGGAGATCACCTGGCCGCTCTCGATCGCCGTCACCCGGGTGATCGGCAGGAACACGCGCCGCTTGCCGGTCACCTCGCCGACCACGCCGAGCACCCGCGGCCGCTCAGCGCCGAGGCCGAACTGCACGATCACGTCGCGCACCCGGCCGACCTGGTCGCCGTCCTGATCGAAGATCGCCTTGCCGGCCAGATGTGAGACGAAGATCCGGGGACCGGCCTTCACGGACCCGAGCTTCGCCACCCGCAGCGCCTTTCGTCCGGGAACCCTGCTGGTCCCATGGTTGTTCTCCGGGCTCAGGCTATGGGCATCGCGGCGTGAGGGGCAATCCGTGGAAGCTGCGGGGGCGCGTCAGCGGACGCGGCGGGACACGGTGGTTCCCGCGCTCGACTGCACGGCGGCGGCCCCGCTGGTCCGGTTGTAGCGTCCGGGACCCTCCAGCAGCGGGCCCTGCGGCGCGATCCGGAAGATCGCGGACTGCGCGGCCCATCGCTCCGGCTGTGCCTCGCCGTCGCGCGCGTTGAGCCGCTTGGCGTGCAGCGTCGGGACAACCTCGGCCCACTCGTCGGTATCCGGCCGAACCCGTCCGACGAGACCAGACCAAGTTGCCAGCCGACCGCCCTTGTCCTTGGAACGCACCGTGACGCGCACCAGCTGTCCGTCCGAGAGCCCCGGCACGTTCTGCTCGCCGCCGCCGGTCACCAGGTACACCGCGCCGTGGCCGTCGTGCTCCTGCCACACGTGCCACGCCGCCCGGTCACGCAGTCCGGGCACGGCGATCCACAGCAGGCTCGACTTCTTACAGGCCTCTTCGACGAGTGCGAAGTCGGGCAGCGGGAGGGTCGCGGCGGCGCCGGATGCGGAGGATGCGGACGACTGCAGGGGGGTCATGGTCCAAGACTGTCCCACAGGGCTCTGCTCCGCATTTCAGTGGGACAGCTTGTAGAAGTTCGCGGGCCCCGTGGTATCGGTCCCGAACGCTTGTACGCTGTTCTAGTCCCCCCGCTTGTCACGGGTCCTACCCGGAGGCATCCCTGACCACCCCAGCTGCCACCTCGCCTGCTGCCACGGCGTCCATATCCGCCCCGTCCGCCGTGCACCGCCCCGCGCGGGCGGACATACCGACGCTCGTCCTCGGCGTGCTCGGCGTCGGCACCTCCGGACCGATCATCGCCGCGACCCGGGCGCCCTCGCTCGCGATCGCCTTCTGGCGCAACGCGATCGGCACCGCCGTCCTCGCGCCGTATGCGCTGCTGCGGCACCGCGCCGAGTTCCGGTCGCTCGGCCGCGCGCAGTGGCTGCTCGCGCTCTCCTCCGGCTTCTGCCTCGGCCTGCACTTCTCCACCTGGACGCCGAGCCTCACGCTGACCACGGTCGCCTCCGCCACGGCCTTCGCGGCCACCCAGCCGATCTTCGCCGCGCTGATCGCCCGGCTGCGCGGGGAGCACGTGGCCCGGCGCGCCTGGATCGGCATCCTGATCGCGGTGCTCGGCGCCGCGGAGCTGTCCGGAGTGGACCTGAGCGCCTCGGTGCACGCGTTCCTCGGCGATCTGCTCGCGCTCACCGCGGCCGTGCTGGCGGCTGTTTACATGACGCTGGGTTCGAAGGTGCGTCAGACGGTCTCGCTGACCCCGTACGCGACCATCTGCTACGCGACGGCCGCGGCCACCATCGCGGTCATGTCGGTGATCTGCGACGAGCACCTGCTCGGCTTCGGCTCCAACGCCTGGCTGAAGATCCTGGCGCTGACGGCCGGGGCGCAGTTGCTGGGGCACACCATGTTCAACCGCGCGCTGAAGACGACGAGCGCCACGGTGGTCTCCGTCGTCATCCTGCTCGAGGTGCCGATCGCCGCGCTGCTGGCCGCCGTCTGGCTGGGCCAGATCCCGTCGATCTGGGCGCTGCCCGGCGCCGTGCTGATCCTGGTCGGGCTTGTCGCGATCAGCACCGCGGGAGCGAGCGGACCGCGGCCGGAACCGAGTGGCGCGCATCACGAGACGCCCGGTGCTACCGGCGGGTAACCTCGCAGAAACGACGGTCCATACCCGCACGGGAAGGAACCACCCTCCGATGACTCAGCACAACCGCCCCCGCCGCTCCTGCCTGGCCGTTCCCGGATCGAATCCGCGCTTCCTGGCCAAGGCCCAGACGCTGCCGGCCGACCAGGTCTTCCTCGACCTCGAGGACGCCTGCGCGCCGCTGGAGAAGGAGGGCGCCCGGCACAAGATCGTCGAGGCGCTCAACGAAGGCGACTGGACCGGCAAGACCCGCACCGTGCGGGTCAACGACCTCACCACGCACTGGACCTACCGCGACGTGATCACCGTGGTCGAGGGCGCGGGCGCCAACCTGGACTGCGTCATGCTGCCGAAGGTGCAGGACGCCGGGCAGGTGGTCTGGCTCGATCTGCTGCTGACCCAGATCGAGAAGACCATGGGCTACGAGGTCGGCCGGATCGGCATCGAGGCGCAGATCGAGAACGCCAAGGGCCTGGTCAACGTGGACGCCATCGCCGCCGCCTCGCCGCGGATCGAGACGATCATCTTCGGCCCGGCCGACTTCATGGCCTCGATCAACATGAAGTCCCTGGTGGTCGGCGAGCAGCCGCCGCTCTACGACGTGGGCGACGCCTACCACTACATCCTGATGCGGATCCTGATGGCCGCCCGCGCGCACGACGTGCAGGCGATCGACGGCCCGTACCTGCAGGTGCGCAACCCCGAGGGCTTCCGCCGGGTGGCCGGGCGCGCCGCGGCCCTGGGCTTCGACGGCAAGTGGGTGCTGCACCCGGACCAGATCGCGATCGCCAACGAGCTGTTCGCGCCGACGCAGGAGGACTACGACCACGCCGAGCTGATCCTCGACGCCTACGACTACTGCACCTCGGAAGCGGGCGGTAAGAAGGGCTCGGCGATGCTCGGCGACGAGATGATCGACGAGGCCTCGCGGAAGATGGCGCTGGTGATCGCGGGCAAGGGACGGGTCGCGGGCTACACCAGGACCTCGAAGTTCGAGCCGCCGAAGGACTGAGCGGCCACGCGGGTGAAAGCGGCCGCCGTTCCCGATGGATGCCCCGGGGGAGCGGCGGCCGCTTTCGCGCTCGTTTCTCGCGCGGACTAGACCGTGCCGGTGAACACGGGGTGCGCGGTGAGGTTCGTCACCTCGACCGAGATCTTGCCGCCCGCCTGCGCGGCCGGGACGTCGAACGCGACCTTGGCGCTGAGCGCCGTGTTCGCCGCGACGGACGAGGCGAACGGCGAGGACGAGCCGTAGCTCGCGCCGAGGTCGGCGTCGCCCGAGTCGATGATGTTCTTCACTGTGGTGGGGATGTTCTTCACCGTGGTGGCCTTGGCGTCGATAGTGGCGGACACCTGCAGCACGGACGCGTCCATTGCCTGCGAGCCGGCGTTGCCGATCGTGACGGTGACGTAGTACGCGTCGTCCCCGCTGGTGTAGCCCACCGCTGAGGACGACGGGGTGAACTTGGTCGGCGCGGAGACCTTGATGGTCTCGATGCCGGTGCTGTAGGTCATGCCGAAGGCGAAGGGACCGTTTCCGGTCGGAGCCATGGCATCGGCGGCGGAGGACGCCACGGCCGCGGCCCCCGAGGTGCTGCCGGCGCTGCTTGTGCTGGGATCCGATGCGGTGCTCGAGGTCTTCGAGCTGCTGCATCCGCTGATGACGGCCGCGATCGCGAGTGCCGCGAGGCCGCCGCCTACCAGCGTCTTCTTCCTACCCATGCCGGTCTTGTGGTCCGACTGCTGAGACACGCTTGGACTCCCCGTCCTGTGCTGTGGCGCTTTTAAGGCCTGTCTGTGAGGAACGACGAGAGACCTTAACATGATCTTCATGGAAGGTCTCCTGATTTTCCGACCTGCCGAAACCGTCAGAGGCGCTCTTCCCAGGTTCCGGTCCGCTGTGGATACTGGCCAGTAACTACCGTGACCCGGACCCCGAGAGCTTGCGGCCGGGAGCATCGACAAGGGAGTCATTGCATGGCACGCCTCGCCAGGACAGAGGGCCTGACCGACATTCAGCAGGAGATCCTCGCCACGGTCCGCACCTTCGTGGAGCGCGAGATCATCCCGGTGGCCACGGAGCTGGAACACGCCGACCAGTACCCGACCGAGATCGTCAAGGGCATGGCGGAACTCGGCCTGTTCGGCCTGATGATCCCGGAGGAGTTCGGCGGGCTCGGCGAGTCCCTGCTGACCTACGCGCTGGTGGTCGAGGAGATAGCGCGCGGCTGGATGTCCGTCTCCGGCATCCTCAACACGCACTTCATCGTCGCCTACATGATCAAGCAGCACGGCACGCCGGAGCAGCAGGCGCACTTCCTGCCGAAGATGGCCGAGGGCGAGGTGCGCGCCGCGTTCTCCATGTCCGAGCCCGCGCTCGGCTCCGACGTCGCCGCGATCACCACCAAGGGCGTGCGCGACGGCGACGACTACCTGGTCACCGGTCAGAAGATGTGGCTGACCAACGGCGGCACCTCCAATCTGGTCGCCCTGCTCGCGAAGACCGACGAGGGCGCCGACACGCCGTACAAGAACCTGACCACCTTCCTGGTCGAGAAGGAGCCGGGCTTCGGCGAGGTCCGGCCAGGGCTCACCGTGCCCGGGAAGATCCAGAAGATGGGCTACAAGGGTGTCGACACCACCGAGCTCATCCTGGACAACGTCCGCATCCCGGCCGACCGCGTCCTCGGCGCAGAGCCGGGCCGCGGCTTCGCGCAGATGATGGACGGGGTCGAGGTCGGCCGGGTGAACGTCGCGGCCCGCGCCTGCGGCATCGCGCTGCGGGCCTTCGAGCTCGGCATCGCCTACGCGCAGCAGCGCTCCACCTTCGGCAAGCCGATCGCGCAGCACCAGGCGATCCAGTTCAAGCTCGCCGAGATGGCCACGAAGGTCGAGGCCGCGCACCAGATGATGGTCCGGGCCGCGCGGGTCAAGGACTCCGGCCAGCGCAACGACCTCGAGGCGGGCATGGCCAAGTACCTCGCCGCCGAGTACTGCAAGGAGGTCGTCGAGGACTCCTTCCGGATCCACGGCGGCTACGGCTACTCCAAGGAGTACGACATCGAGCGCCTCTACCGCGAGGCGCCGATGCTGCTGATCGGCGAGGGCACCGCGGAGATCCAGAAGATGATCATCGGCCGGCGCATCCTGGAGGAGTACAAGCTGCGCTGAGCCCGCCGGGACCGCCTCCGCTGGCTGTCGGACCGGCGCGTTAGTCTGCGGATATGAGCGAAGCGACGCGGATTACCGGGCGCCTGGTCCGACTGGCCGGTTCGGCCGTGCACGTGGTCGTCGAGCCGGGTCCCGCGGACGCGGTGCCGGTACTGCTGAGCTCGGGGCTCGGCGGCGCCTGGTACGACTGGGACCGGGTCGTGCCGCTGCTGGCCGGCCTGGCGCCGGTGCTGCGCTTCGACCGGCCGGGACTCGGCTGGTCCGAGCCCTCGGCCATACCGCCGACGCTGGCCGGCGAGGCGGAGCGGATCAGGGCCCTGCTGACCACGCCCGGGGTGCTCGGCCCGGAGGCGCCGCCCGCGGGCCGCGCGGTGCTCGTCGGGCACTCGCTCGCCGGCTTCCACGTCGAGGCCTTCGCGCGGCTGCATCCGGAGCTGGTGGCCGGGGTCGTGCTCGTGGACGGCTCCGCCGAGCCCGAGGTGCCCGCGCCGGATACGACCGAGGCGATGGAGCGGCGGCTGGCCCAGTGGCGCACGCTCGGGGAGCTGGCGACGCGCTCGGGCGTGGCCGGGCTGGCCATGCCGCGGCTGCGTTCGCTGGCGATCCGGCTGACCCGCTCCAGCGGATCAGACCTCGCCGATCCCGAGGAGGTGGCGGCCACCGCGGCCTCCGGCAGACTGCTGACGGCCGCACTGCTGGAGAACGCGACGTACAACGCGGTCGCCGCGCAGTTGCTCGAGCTGCGCTGCGAGAAGCCCTTCCCGCAGGAGCCGCCGCTGCGGGTGCTCGCCGCCTTCGGCACCACGCCGCTGGTGCGGGCGCTGCCCTTCGTCGCCGAGCGGGTCCGGCAGCGCAACGAGAGCTGGCTGGCCCGGCAGCTCGAGTTGGTCGAATTGTCGGCGAACGGCAGGCTGATCGAGCTCACGGACAGTGCGCACTACGTGCCTTTCGATAGACCGGACGCCGTCTCCGAGGCCGTACGCGAGGTTTTGGGCTCGTTCGTCTAGACTGCGTCGCGCAGACCGGCTCCTCGGACCACCTGACGTACCCCGGGCCGATGCGGCAGGATGGGTGCGGCGGACCACCGGTCGCCGCACGCCGGAGGCGCCCCCGAACGCGAGCGCCGCTAGGACAGGGAGGGCCAGAAGACTCCGATGGCAACGTATTACGTGATCGCCCGCATGGACGGAACCCGCCAGATCGGTCCGGACCGGCAGATCGTGGACCTCGCCGCCGCGCTGGAGCGCGGCATCACCCAGTTCCTCGTGCAGCCCGCGGCCGACGAGGACGCGGAGCAGGCCACGGACCCGGGCGAGCCGTACGGCCTGCTGCTGCACCCCGAACCGGCCCAGGCCGGACTCGGCATCGCCGACGACATGACCCTGACCCTCGGGGTGGACGGCGCCTTCCGGCTCTTCCAGCTGCAGGCGGTGCCCGCGCCCGAGCACTACACCCCGGCCTCCGCGGTCGGCGCCGAGGCCATCTTCACCCGCGAGTTCCTGGCCACCGCCGAGGTCCCGGCCTGGTGGGCCTACGGGCCGAACGGCCGCCGCGTGCTCGGCCTGCTCTTCGCCCTCGCCGGGCTCAAGCGCGAGCAGCTCGACCGGATCGGCCGCCGGATCGACGCCGCGGGCCTGACCTTCGCCCGGGACAAGTTCGACGCGCTGGGCGCCGCCGACAGCGCCATCGCCGAGACCGGCCGCTCCGGCGCGGCCCGGCTGGCCCGCGGCTACGCCCGTGCGGCGACGTACGGCACCTGGGAGAAGGACTCGGCCCTGAGCCACGCGGCCTCCGCGGCCGGGGACGTGGCCTACGTGCTGACCGTCGGCGACGTGCTGCCGGAGGACACGCTGGACCGCCTCGCCAAGTGGCTGGCCCCGGAGATCCCGGACATCGGCTTCGGCGGCGAGGACGAGGAGTACCCCAAGCCGGGACAGCCCGAGCACGAGCCGGAGGACCAGGCCCAGGAGGCCTGAGCCGCCGGGACCGATCCGCGACGCGCGGCCGGGCCCTTAGAGCGTCCGAGGAATGGTGGCCGGGCTCGCGGGTCGATGGCTCTCGCCCGGCGGCGTTCTCGTCGGTCGCCGCCCAACCCCGGGGCGCCTCCCTCCTCGGCCTTGCCGGACTCGGCCCTCGACCCGCTCCCTGATCCGACCACCATTCCCCGGACGCTCTAATGTTTTGTGGGCGAGGTTACCTACCCATCGGTAACTTCTTCCGGCAGGATGGGCGGCACAACCGTCCAACCCTTCAGGAGCTGACCCATGCAGTTCGGCCGCTACTTCGAAGAGTTCGAAATCGGCGCGGTGTACAAGCACTGGCCGGGCAAGACCGTCACCGAGTACGACGATCACCTCTTCTGCCTGCTCACCATGAACCACCACCCGCTGCACCTCGACGCCCACTACGCCGAGACCAGCACGGAGTTCAAGCGCAACGTCGTGGTGGGCAACTACATCTATTCGCTGCTGCTCGGCATGTCGGTGCCGGACGTGTCGGGCAAGGCCATCGCGAACCTCGAGGTCGAATCCCTCCGGCACATCGCCCCGACGTTCCACGGCGACACCATCTACGGCGAGACCACCGTCCTGGACAAGACCGAGTCGCGCTCCAAGCCGGACCGCGGCGTGGTCTACGTCGAGACCCGCGGCCTGAACCAGGACGGCACCGTCGTGTGCGTCTTCCGGCGCAAGGTGATGGTGCCCAAGAAGCCCGTCGACGCGTCGGCGCCGCACGAAACGGGCAACGCGCCCGCCGCGGGCGAATAAGGGCGCTCGCTCGGGCTCGAGCACCCCTGACGGGTGACGAGCGCTTGACGGGAGGCCCCCGGACGGGAGACCGTTCGTACCATGAAGGGCGAGCCCAGTTGCCCGCGGTGCGGGAACCGCGTCCATGCTCCCGGAGATCCCTCGGCCCACCTGCCGGTGGTTCCCGACTCTCTGGTGGGGGCGGTGCCGGACACCGTCCCCGAGGATCTGGCTACGCTGCCCGCCGCCGCGCTGCCGTTGGGTGCCGGGTCGGCGGTGGACCTGTGGCACTGCGAGCTGCACGGCGCCGTCCACCCGGTCCAGCCGGTGCTCTCCCCGGACGCGGAGAGCCTGTTCGAGGTGGTCCAGCACTCCCAGGTGCCGCTCTGGCTGCCCTGGCCGCTGCCCGGCAACTGGCAGTTTGCCGGCCTGGCCTACGTCGGCGACCGGATCGACGGGGCGCGGGCCACGGTCGTGGCGGCCAGCGGCCCCTCCCCGTTCGGCGGCGAGGGCGACCTGCTGCTGATCGCCGAGGAGATGGGCATCGGCATCGGCGCCCGCTTCGCCGGGCTGCCCGGACCCGATCCAGGACCGATCTTCGAGGACACCGCGGCGCACGCCAAGGTCTACGCGGCCGGCCGGCCGACCCCGATGTGGGCCGTGCCCGGCACCGGGGACCGCGCGGTGTTCGTCGGCGAGGCGCGCGGCATGTGGCTGTGGCTGGTGCTGTGGCCCGCGATCGACGGCGCCATGCTCTACGACGAGGTGGTGCTGACCGACCTGCGCGACGCGCTCGCCGAGATCCCGCACCTGCCGCTCGGCACGCTCTCCTCGCGCTTCTTCGGCTGACCTTCGGCTGATCTTGGACCGATTCGCCCGAGTGGCGGACGCGGCCTCGAGATGATGGGGCGTCCGACTCCCGGTAGCCTGGGCGAATGCGGATCGACCTGCACACGCACAGCAGTTGTTCGGACGGCACCGACACGCCGTCCGAACTGCTCGCCAACGCCGCCGCGGCCGGGCTCGACGTGATCGCGCTGACCGACCACGACACCACGGCCGGCTGGGACGCCGCGGCCTCGGCGGGCGAGCGGTACGGCGTGCGCGTCGTGCCCGGCGCCGAGATCTCCTGCCGCTTCGGCGGGCAGGGCGGCATCCAGGTGCACCTGCTGGCCTACGACTTCGACCGCGGCGCCCCCGAGTTCGCCTCGGAGCGGGCCCAGCTGCGCGACGACCGGGAGCACCGGGCCGAGCTGATCACCGAGCGCTGCCGCGAGCTCGGCGCCCCGATCACCTGGGAGCAGGTGCGCCGGATCGCGGGCGGCGCGGCGATCGGCCGGCCGCACGTGGCCAGCGCGCTGGTCGAGGCGGGCGTGGTGCCGAGCGTGGACGCGGCGTTCTCCAGCCTCTGGCTCGCCGACGGCGGCCGCGCGTACGTGGAGAAGTACGCGCTCGACCCGGTGCACGCGATCCGGCTGGTGCGCGACGCGGGCGGCAAGACGGTCTTCGCGCACCCCGCGGCGGCCAAGCGCGGCCGGATCGTGAGCGAGGCGCAGATCGCCATGCTCGCCGACGCCGGGCTGCACGGCCTCGAGGCCGACCACCCGGACCACGACGAGCCGACCCGGGAGCGGATGCACGCCCTGGCCCGCGACCTGAACCTGGTGGCCACCGGCTCCAGCGACTACCACGGCGCCCGCAAGACGGTCGTGCTCGGCGAGTGCACGACGGAGCCCGAAGCGTTCGCCACGCTGTTGCCCGACTACGTGTGAACCGCACGCGTGAGCTGCTCACCAAGGTTTGCCGCGCTGTTGCCGGACCACGGCTAACCACTCGTACACTGGGGCGTTCCCGCGTCCCAGTGTCCCCGTGATTCTGTGTCCTCTTGATTAAAGGCCCTCATGTTCAACGCGACCCTGTTCGGCACCAGCTTCATCACGCTGCTGGTCATCATGGACCCGCCCGGGACCGTGCCGATCTTCCTGGCGCTGACCTCGGGCCGCTCGAAGAAGGACCGCCGCTCGCTCGCCCTGCAGGCAGCAGCCGTCTCGCTCGGCGTGGTCTCCTGTTTCGCCGCCTTCGGCCAGCAGATCCTGTCGTACCTCGGGATCGGCGTGCCCGCGCTGGAGGCCTCCGGCGGACTGCTGCTCCTGCTCGTCGCGCTGGAACTGCTGACCGGCAGGGCCGACGAGCCCTCGGAGACCACGGACGTCAACGTGGCCCTCGTCCCGCTCGGCACGCCGCTGCTGGCCGGGCCGGGCGCGATCGTCGCCGTCATCGTGTTCGTGCAGCAGGTCCACAAGTTCGGCGACTTCCTGGCGGTGGCCGCCGCGATCGTCGCGATTCACATCGTGATCTGGCTGACGATGCGTTACTCGGTGGTCGTCATCCGGGTGATCAAGGACTCCGGGGTCACGCTCGTCACCCGGATCGCCGGTCTGCTGCTGGCCGCGATCGCGGTGCAGATGGTCGCGAACGCGGTGCACTCCTACCTGGTCGCCTGGCACATCGGCTGACTAGGATTCTCCGCATGGCCAACGAAGAGACGTCCGAGTCGCCGGACCGGCGCCGCGCCGAGCTGGATTTGCGCGCATCCGACACCGACCGCGAGCGGGTGGCCGACCGGCTGCGCACCGCGGCCGGGCACGGGCGGATCTCGATGGAGGAGCTCGAGGAACGCCTCGACGCCGCCTACGCCGCCAAGACCTACGGGGAACTCGTCCCGATCACCGCGGACCTCCCGCTGGAGGACGCGCGGCCCGACGTCGGCACGCCGCTGGTGCCCTCCAGCGCGCTCGTGGTCGGCGAGCAGCAGCACCACGAGCGGGGCACCGCGATCGCGATCATGTCCGGGGCCAACCGCGGCGGCCGCTGGATCGTGCCGAAGCGGGTGTTCGTGTTCACGTTCTGGGGCGGCTCGGTGATCGACCTGCGCGACGCGCGCTTCGAGAGCGGCACCACCGTCATCCACGCCTACGCGATCATGGGCGGCGTGCAGATCCTCGCGCCCGAGGACGTGCACGCGCGCGCCGCCGGCATCGGCTTCATGGGCGGCTTCGGCGAGAACGAGTCGAACACCGTCTACGCGGACCGCGCCCCGGTGGTGCTGGTCAAGGGCTTCGCCTTCTGGGGCGGGGTGCTCGTCAAGCACATGCGGCGGAAGAAGAAGGACAGAGACGGCCGGGGCGAGCTCGAGGCCTGATCCCGATGCCGCAGATCCGCCGCGCCCGCGCCGAGGACGTCCCGGCCATCGTCGCCCTGCTCGCCGACGACGAGCTCGGCGCGACGCGTGAGAGCCCTGATGACCTCGCGCCGTATCAGGCCGCGTTCAAGGCGATCGACGCCGACCCGAATCAGCACCTCGCGGTCGCCGACCGGGACGGCGTCGTGGTGGGCTGTCTGCAACTGACGATGATCCCCGGGCTGGCCCGCCGCGCCGCGACCCGCTCGATCATCGAGTCCGTACGCGTCGGCTCCGGCGAACGCGGCGGCGGCCTGGGGACGACGATGATTACCTGGGCGATCGAGGAGAGCCGGCGTCTCGGCGTCGACCTGGTGCAGCTGACGTCAGACAAGTCGCGTACCGACGCCCACCGCTTCTACGAACGCCTCGGCTTCCAGGCCACGCACCTCGGATTCAAACTGCAGCTGTAGTGGAGAGCTGATGGAACTCAAAGACACGATCAAGCACCGACGGATGGTGCGCACCTTCGACCCCGCGCGGCCCGTTCCGCGTGAGGCTCTCGACCGGATTCTGCACGCGGGCACCCGCGCCCCCTCGGCCGGTTTCTCGCAGGGCCAGGCCTGGCTCGTGCTGGAAGGCGAGGATCTGGCCCGGTTCTGGGAGTTCGGCATCGGCGGCGCGGGTGAATCGACGGCGGCCACGACCCTGCTCGTGCTGGTCCCGTTCTCCTGCAAGGACGTCTACCTGGACCGCTACGCCCGGTCGGACAAGGGCTGGACGGACCGCGACGAGGCGCGCTGGCCGGTGCCCTTCTGGCACATCGACACCGGCATGGCCGCGATGCTGCAACTGCTGACGGCGGTGGACGAGGGCCTCGGTGCCTTCTACTTCGGCATCATCCCCGAGCAGGTCGAGCCGTTCCGCGCGGCCTACGGCGTGCCGCCCGAGTACGAGCCGATCGGTGCCATCGCGATCGGCTACGACGCCGAGCCGGAGAAGCGCAACCTGCGCTCCCGCCGTCGCCCGATCGGCGAGCTCGTGCACTACGGCAGTTGGGGCGGCAAGAAGCAGTGACCCACAACGCACCTGATGCGCTGAGTGCCTCGGGCGTCCAGGACTCCAAGTTCCTCTCCAGCGTCCTGCGCCACAACCCCGGCAAGATCGGCATCGAGCTCGACGCGGCGGGCTGGGTGGACGTCGATGTCCTGCTCGCCGCGCTCAAGCGCCGTGGCCGCCGAATAGACCGCTCCCGCCTCGACTACGTGGTCGCGAACAACAATAAGAAGCGCTTCGAGTTCGACGAATCAGGGATGCGGATCCGGGCCAGCCAGGGCCACAGCGTGCCGGTTGACCTGGGATACGCCCCGTCCGTCCCGCCGGAGACGCTCTACCACGGCACTGCCACAAGCTCGCTGGACTCGATCTTCAGCGAAGGTCTGCGGCCCGGATCCCGCCACCACGTGCACCTTTCCGTAGACGTCGAGACGGCCACCAAGGTCGGCTCGCGCCACGGCAAGCCGGCGGTGCTGCTCGTCGCGGCGGCCCGGATGCACGAGGACGGTCGCGAATTCTTCCGCAGCACCAACGGCGTCTGGCTCACCGAACACGTCGCGCCGAGATACCTCAGCCTCACGTCTTCTGTCGGATCGGTCGCCTAGCCTGAAGACCATGGCAGAACAGAACGCACCCGCAGCGAAGCCGAAGTCGGCACGGAGCCGCGCGAATTCGCAGCCTGAGTCCACGAGCCCCGTCCCCGCCCGGATCAGCCTCGTGACCCTCGGCTGCGAGAACCTGGCGAAGCTCACCGAGTTCTACACCGCTCTCGGCTGGCCGCAGGTGGTCCCGGCCGACGAGGGCGTGAGCTTCTTCCGGATGGCGGGCTCCATCCTCTCGCTGTACCCCGCGGCCGACCTCGCCGCCGACGCGATGGTCGCGGTCGAGCGCACCGCCACGGAGTTCCGCACCCGGCACACCCTCGCGATCAACCTCGCGTCCCCCGAGGAGGTCGACGCCGCGCTCGCCCACGTCGCCGAGGTCGGCGGCCGTGTGGTGAAGGAGGGGCAGGCGGCCGTCTGGGGCGGATACTCCGGCTATTTCGCCGATCCCGAGGGCAACCTCTGGGAAGTCGCGCACAATCCCTTCTGGCCGTTGGACGAGCGCGGCCTGCCGGTCATCCCTGAAGCGCCCGCGACGCCCGCCGAGTGAGAACGCAGAAGCCTGGCACCGCATCTCAGCGGCGCCAGGCTTCCAGCTTCTAAGACCGACCGCCCGCGACGTACGCGCGGACGTCGGCGACGCTCCACCAACTGCCGCTTGAGGCGGTCAAGGTGAGGCGGACGTAGCGGATCGGCGCGCCATCGAGGGGGACAGTGGTGAACTGGCCTGTTCCGGTGGCGGCGGCGACCGCGGTGGTCCAGTTGGTGCCGTCCTGGCTTACCTCCACGGTGTAGCCGCGGGGGTAGTCGCCGGTGGCGGCGCCGGTGTCGAAGACGACCTGGCGGGCGGGGATCTGCTTGCCGAAGTCGACCTGGAGGTACTGGCCGGCGGCCTGGCCGGTGTCGGTGGAGTAGCGGGTGCTGGCGTCGGCGTCAACCGCGTTGGCCACGGCGTCGGAGCCGGTGGTCGCGGGGCTGGCGGTGGCGGCCCAGGCGGTCGGGATGACCTGCTGGAGCGGATGCCGGCCGGCCAGGTCGCCGTGCCAGACGAAGGTGGCGATGGAGTCGCCGGGCAGCGTGTAGGTGAAGCTCTGGTCGCCTTCCTGGACGGCGAAGGCCTGCGCGTTGTCGTTCTCGTTGTGCGCCACCAGGACCGTGGAGCCGTCGGGGTTGATGAACGCCACGTCCTCCACTTCGCCGTTCCAGTCAGTCGTGCCGAACGAGGTGCTGCCGATTCGCACCGCGCCGGGCTGGACGAAGCGGGAGAGCTGGCCGAGCGCGTAGTACTCGGCGTCGTTGGTGACGGTGTCGCCGGGGCCCACGGTCACGATGCCGGTGCAGGTACCGCAGCCGCCGACGTGCGGGCCGCCCTGCGGGTTGAGCGCGAGGTCCCAGTTGACGACGGTGCTCGACCAGTTGCGGGTGGAGCCGATCTCCAGGTTGCGCGCGTCCCACTTGAGCGTGTCAGAGAACGTGTTTGCGGGGTCGGCGGACTGGCTGCCGGAGCATTCGGTCTCGTAGATCGGCTTGTCCGGGTACTCGTTGTGCAGCGTGGTCATGTCGCTCGGGTCGCCGTAGTAGCAGTGTTCGGCGATGCCGGTGATGTACTGGGCCGCGGGGGAGTTCAGCAATTGCTGCGGGTAGTCGTTGATGTCCATAAGTTCGTCCGACGGCGTGCCGGCGATGTTGTTGGGGTGCTCGGCCCAGTTGTGGTCGTAGCCGAAGATCTCAGTGTTCAGATGCGCGGCCTTGAGCATCGGGCCGAGATCCTCGATGACCGCGGCCTCCTGCCAGGAGGGCATGTCAGTGCCCGGATACGTGTTCGCCGTCCGGTTCTGCGGCTCGTTCTGGATGGTGATCGCGTCCACGCGCACGCCGTTGGCCCGATAGGCCTCGATGAACTTCAGCAGATAGAGCGCGTACGACTGGTACATCTGCGGCGTCGCGATGAGCCGGCCGTTGATCAGCGAACCAGAGGTCTTCATCCACGCGGGCGGGCTCCACGGCGTGGCCATGATCTGCAGCTTCGGATTGAGCTGCTCGGCCTCGCGCAGCAGTGGCAGGATCTGGGTCTGGTCGTGCGCGATGCTGAAGTCTTTCATCGCGTAGTCGGTCTGCCCGGTCGGCAGGTCGTCGTACGTGTAGGGCGCGGTCGCGACCATGTCGGAGCCGCCGATCGGCTGGCGCAGGTAGTCGAGGCCGTCGCCGGTGGTCGGAGAGAAGAGCGAGGCCATGGTCTGCGCACGCTGCGCGGCCGGGAGTGTGTAGAGCACTGATGCCGACGCGTCGGTGATCGACGCGCCGAAGCCCACCATGGTCTGGAACGTCTGCGTCGGATCGACCACGACTGTCGGCGCGGTGCTCGCCGCCGTGGAGAAGTCGACGGTGCCGAGGTTGCTGAGCTTGTCGGCGCCGTTGGCGGTGCTGATCCAGACCTGCGCGGCGGTACTACGAGTGTGCGACCCGGCCGTGGCCGCCGAGGCGGAGGTGCCGGCCGTGGCTACGCCGAGGGTGGCGATGAGGCCGACGGCCCCGATCAGGGCCCGATGTTTTTTCATGCGCATGAAGCAGAGTCCTTAGGAGGCCTGGGTGAGCTGGAAGGATTGCGCGGGGTCGTTGTTGGTGGAGCAGGTCCACTGCTGCATTCCGGTGCCCGCGGAGGTGGAGACGCCGGTGACGTCCAGGCATTCGGTGCCGCTGTTCTCCGCGGAGAACTGGTAGTCGCCGTTGGACTCCAGCGCCGGCTTCCACTGCTGGTTGGTTCCGCCGGTGGCGCTCCAGATCTGAATCGCCGTGCCGTTGGCGGTCGCGCTCGTTCCTCCGGTCACGTCCCAGGCCTCGCTCGGCGCGTTCTGGTTCACCACCTGGTCGTAGCCGTTGGACCCGGTCTGGAACTGCCAGAGCTGGTCGGCCGCGCCGGTGCACGGCTCCTGGTCGAGCACGGTGCCGTTGGCGGTGGCGCCGCCGGTCGGCTGCACGCACAGGCCGCTGTTGGCGTTCTTCACCTCGTACCAGTCGGCCGGGTTGATCGAGCCGGCCGTGCTCGTCGCGGGCCAGGTGAACGTCGCGACCGCGCCGGCGGGCAGCGTGTAGTTGAAGGACGATCCGTTCTCGTTCACGCCGAACGTGCTCGCACTGGAGGTGTTGGAGTTCAGCACGATCAGCGCGGTCGAGCCGTCAGGGTTCTGGAACGCCACGTCCTCGATGTTGCCGGAGCCGAAGGTGTTGGAGCCGATCCGCACCGCGCCCGGCTTCACGAACTTGCTGGCCTGGCCGAGGCTGTAGTACTCGGCGTTGTACGTCGCGGTGCCGGCCGAGTTGTTCACCGTGACCACTCCGGTGCAGTTGGTGCAGTTCATGCTCGGGCCGCCGCTCGGGTTCAGCGCCATGTTCCAGGTCGCGACCGTCTTCGCGTAGTTGCGGGTCGCGTCGATGATCAGGTTCTCGGTCTCCCAGTCGAGCGTGTCGGCGAAGGTGTCCGCCGTGTTCGAGGCCTGAGTCCCGGAGCACTCGGTGAAGTACGTGCCGTAGGACGGGTATTGCGCCTCGACGGTGCTCTGCGCGCTGGGGTTGCCGGCGTAGCAGTGCCACGCGGTGCCGACCACGTACTGCGCCGCGGCCGAGTCGCCGAGCACGGTCTCCGGGAAGCTCGGGTCGTTCCAGTTGTGGTCGTAGTCCAGGATTCCGGTGCTCAGCCCGGCCGCCTTCATCGCCGGACCCAGGTTGTTCGCGATGAAATCAGCTTCCTGGGTCGCGGTGAACGTGGAGCCGGGGTAGTTCGAGGGCGAATATTCGGGCTCGTTCTGCGGGGAGATGAGCGAGATCGGCACGCCCGCGGCCTGGTAGGCCTGAATGAACTTGACCAGGTAGTTCGCGAAGACCTGGTAGTCCGAGGAACTGAGCGTGCCGCCGATCATCGAGCCGCTGGTCTTCATCCAGCCGGGCGCGCTCCACGGCGTGGCCATGACCGTGACCTGCGGGTTGATCGAAAGGGCCTGCTGCAGCAGCGGGAGGATGTACGAGTCGTCGTGCGAGATCGAGAAGTCCGCGAGGTTCGGATCGGTCTGTCCCGACGGCAGGTCGTCGTAGCTGAACAGCGAGGTGGAGAAGTCCGAGGCGCCGACCGGCTGGCGCAGGAAGTCGAGGCCGATGCCCTGGTTCGGGTCGAAGAGCTTTGTCATGATCGAGTTACGAAGTGGCGAGGCGGCCACCAGGGAGGCCGAGGAGTCGGTGAACGACGCGCCGAATCCGGTCATGCTCTGATACGCGGTCGTCGGATCGACCGTGATGACCTGGCTCGCGGAACTGCCGCCCGAGGCGAACTCGGTGCCGCTCTGCGCGGCGAGCAGCTGGCTCTGGTTGGTGGTGGTCTCCGTGACGGAGACCGCGGGTCCGGCGGCCTGGGCCGCGGGCGCGAGCGCGACGCCGGTGATCGCGGCGCCGGCCAGCGCGGCGACGCCGATCACCGAGGTGGCGATTCTGCTTCTGTTCCGGGACAACTCTGTCCCTCCTTCGTCGAGGTAGGACTGGGCGGTGGGCGGGCCGAGCCTGCTCGTGAAACGGTATGAAACATTTTCTGGAACGATTTCAGGCATAGCTAAGCCTCGGCCTCGCGGCCTGTCAAGGCTTCGGCCGGTACCGGAACAAGACCATCGGGGCGGATATGCTGTCCGGCATGAAACGGATTGGTGTAACACGTGGCTAGGCTGCCGGGCGGTCGGGTCACGGTACGCGCGATCGCCGCGGAGGCGGGGGTGTCGATCGCGACGGTCTCCCGGGTGATGAACGGCCACGTCCCGGTCGCCCCAGAGACGCGGGAGCTGGTGCGGCGCGCGGTCGAACGGCTCGGGGCCCCCGCGCCCGCGCGACGCGGATCCGCCGAGGGCGCCGTCTACGTGCACTGCCCCTACGTGCTCACCGACTATTTCGGGCTCATCGTCTCCTCGGTCGCCGAGACCCTCGACCTGCACGGCAGGCGGCTGCTGCTGGGAGCGGGCCGAGCCCCCCACCCGTCGATCCCGCTCGCGTCCCTGCCCGATGACCCCGCCGTCGCTGGAGCGGTGCTGATCCTGCCGCCCGAGCCGAGCGCGGAACTCGAGGCCCTGCGCGCACGCGGCCTGCCCTTCGTGGTGATCGACCCGATGACGCCGCTGCACCCGGAGATCGCCGCGGTCTCGGCCGCGCACGCCGCCGGGGCCCGCACCGTCACCGCGCACCTGACCGGCCTCGGCCACCGCCGCATCGGCGTGATCAACGGTCCCGGCGAGTGGCTCGCCAGCCACTCGCGCATGGTGGGTCACACCTCCGCGCTCGCCGAGAGCGGCACCCTGCACGAACGCGAGCTCATCCGCCGCATCGAGCCCACCCCGGAGCACGGCTACGCGGCCGCCTGCGAGCTGCTCGACCTGCCGCAACGTCCGACCGCCATCGTCGCCTTCAACGACAAGGCCGCCGCGGGGGCCCTGCGCGCTGCGTACGAGCGCGGCCTGCGCGTGCCCGAAGACCTCTCGATCACCGGGTTCGACGACCTCGATCTCGGCCGTAGCACGCAGCCGATGCTCACGACGGTGCGTCAGCCGCTCGAGGAGATGGGCCGCATGGCAGTCAGCCTGCTGATGCGCCTCGTAGACCGCCACACCATCGACACGCTTCACGTCGAGCTGGCCACGCAGCTGATCGTCCGCGGCTCCACCGGACCGGCGCCTCAGGTTCGTACCCGGCGCGCCGATTGACCTTCAGGGCTCTGTCGCACCTTGAAAGAGCTCTGAGTCGCGGCTACGCCGCCTCGCGATCACCGGAGCCGAACGCTTGAGTCGTGTCGGGCGGAGGGGTTGATGGCTTCGTGTGTGAGTGGTTTATTACTCACATCAGCGCGGGACGCCTCCGCAACTCGGCCTTTCACTTGAACCGCGAAGTGAGTGGTTAACCACACCTTTGCTGCCACGAAGGAGAACCACCATGTCCGCTTCCACCAACGCCCTGCTCGCCGAGCCGTGGAAGGACCTCTGGAACAACGACCTGTCCGTGACCGACAAGATCATCGCCCCCGACTTCGTCGCGCACGCCGCCCCCATCACCGGGTCGGGCGACGACACCGTGCATGGTCGGGAAGGCCTGAACGGCTGGGTCGCGGGCATCCACACGATCCTGCACGACCTCAACTTCGAGATCACCGTCGGCCCGATCGCCACCGACGACTACCTCGTGGTGCGCTGGCTGGCCGAGGGCACCTACGCCGGGGGTTTCCCGGGCGCGGCCGAGGACGCCGTGGGCAACCGCGTCCGCTTCACCGGCACCGACACGCTGCTGGTCAGGGACGGGATGCTCGCCGAGTACTGGGCCAACGCCGACAGCCTGCTGTTCGTGCGGCAGCTCGGCGTCCACGAGCTGACTTACTGAAGGAAGGTTCGAATCATGTCCAGCAAGCCGTTCCTGACCGGGCACTACACGCCGGCCGTCGACGAGACCAGCGCCACGGACCTGATCGTGGACGGTCTGCTGCCGCCGGAGCTGACCGGCCGACTGATTCGCAACGGCCACAACCCGAAGCCCGGCGTCACGCCGACCCACTGGTTCAAGGGCTCCGGCATGGTGCACGGCATCCGGCTGCGCGACGGCCGGGCCGAGTGGTATCGCAACCGCTGGGTCCGCACGCCCGCGCTGGAGGGCGCGCCGTACCTGACGGAGCAACCTAACGGAGCAGGGCCCTGACATGACTGCCAGTCCCGCCGGCACGCACATCATCGAGCACGCCGGCCGGTTGCTGGCGCTGTGCGAGGCGAACTACCCCTTCGAGCTCACCGCGGACCTGGACACAGTCGGCGCGTTCGACTTCAGCGGGAGGCTGCGTACCGCGATGACCGCGCACCCGAAGACCGACCCGGTTCCAACTGTCCCGGTTCGTCGCGGTGAGGGCATGAAGAGGCTCACGGCTCTCGGAGATCTGCTGCGGCATGACGCCCAGGGTAGGCAGGCGCTGCCGGTTCGCACTACCGAATAAGGGCCCCGGCCACAGCGAGTTCCACAACCGTCGCCAGCCGACGGCGGCACAGCCAAGGACGAGGAACGCCGCGGTAGATGCCGTGGTCATAGCCGCAGGCGGCGTAGACCCGCTCCTCCCACCGGCAGACGCGGTATCCGACGAGCAAGCGGCAGAAGAACACACCAACACTCAACCCGAGCAGAGACCTACATTTTCAACGAGCCCTATCACCCCTGCTCAACGGCCCCGTCACCGTGCTATCCGGCACGACCGGACGTATCCCCCCCCACACACACAAGACGCCGCCGGAGGGGCCGCAACAACCCGCGCCCCATCGTCCCACCACGTCCTGCCCGGCCGTTCGCAACCGCGTGCCGGGCCGTGTCGCGGTCTACCGCAGCTCCGCCCGATCGAGTCGTTCGATCAGGTTCGGCTTGCGCTGATGCGCAATGCGCAGGTCGGCCAAGCGCGTTGCGAAGGCCGAAGGGTCGCCGCCTCGTCGGCTCAGCGCCTCCAGGTCGGTCAGCAGTGCGACCGCCTCGTCGTAGTGCCGGGCGGTCTTCATGGCGATCAACGCGTTCACCTCGGCCCAGGGCCGCTCACCCCGGTCAGCGAGCGCATCGATCCTGCGCTCGCGCCCACGCCTAGCGTCCTCCTCACGGCGGGCACGCTCCTGCACCAGCTCGCGCTGACGTTCCCGTTCGCGTGCCTGGGCACGCTCGGTTCCGGCCTGAAGCAGCGAAAACACCGTACGTGTGCCGGGCCCCGGCTCGATCCCGCCAGGCCGGACTGCGCGCAGCATCTCGGTCCGCACGTGCGGATCCCCACCACGGCGGAGCAAACGCCGAAGCGCCTCATCTTTCTGGCGGGCGGACAGTCCCTTGATCCACCGGTCGACGAGCGCACCTTCGTCCTCGTCGACCGCTGCTTTGCCGAGCGCCGCGGAGGTTTCAGCGGCCGCGTCCAGCAGGTCCGCGTCCACGCGCAGGAATTCGGCCAACGCTCGTTGGGCGCCGGTCAGCCGGTTCAGGCCCGGCGGGACCCTTGGCTCGAAGACGTCCGCGTCGCCGGCTTCCGCGGCATGCCCGTACCGGCTCGCTCCAAGCGCAGCGAGCCAGCCCAAATACAGCGGGCGCAGATCCCCGGCCGCCAGCTCCGCACGTACTCCGACCAGCGCCGCCAGCGGACCCTCACCGCCGTCCACCCAGTACTCGCCACCGCCCTCATCCTCGCTATGCCACTCCAGCACCACGTTCTTCCCGCTGCTCCGCACGAGCGCGCCGTCGCCGTCGCCGTACCAGTGCGCCGTGGACAAATCCAGCAGCGCGCTCGGCAGGCGCAGCATAAGGATCCTGGTACCCCAGTTCGCGAAGTACAGATGCGCGTCGAACCAGCGGTCCATCAGCGCCGCAGGATCACCATGGAAATCGCCCCACTGATATTCGTTGACGAAGCGGGTCCGAGAAATCTCGGCACGCGTCGAGAACGTGCGCACTTCGGCGAACTCGTCATCGGTCAACGGCCGGTCCAGGGCGAGGAACTCGTAGTACTGATATTCGCTCATCTGCGTCCTGCTAAGCCCAGCGCCGGCAGGCGTCGATCCACTGCGCCCCTTTGGGAGGCGGCGAAATGGAAGCCGGCGAGCTGCTCGTCCGCGTCATAAGCATCGACAGTCGCCCGCTCGACCAACGCATCCAACTCCCGCGCGTTCAAAGAACCCACGGACGGCACCCTACCCCGTCATCCCGGGGCGCCGGCCCAACGCGCAACCAGGATGCACGTCCGGGCGGGTGGGGCCGGTGTTAGCGATGGTCGTCCCAGGTCAGGGTTTCCGGTCGCCAGGCCGTGTTCTCGGTCTGACCGGTGCCTCCGGAACCGGTGACGACACACCCCGGATCGTGCGTGCGACAGGGTGGGCGAGTCATGCCGGTCCCGGAGGCCGCGGCGGTGGGCGCTCAGGCCTCGAAGTGTTCGCAGGTGAGCGCGGCGGGCCGGGTCTGGTAGATGTGTGCGGCCTCTAGTTCCCGCACCGCCGCGTGCGCCTTGTCGACCTGCTGGGTGGTGTCGCAGGACAGGTACACGGTGGCGGGGCTGGACAGCAGGTCTACGGTTCGGCGCACCGCTGTTCCGGATGCCGGGGTGTGGACGTACCCGGCGACGCCCGGGACTTGCAGCAGCCGCTCGACCGCGCTCTCGCTGATCCAGCCGTCCACTGGCGCCTGGAGGAACAACTGCGCTACCGGTGCGTAGGGATACGGTGTGCGGGCGCGGGCCGCGTGCGCGTCGGCCGAGTCGAGTGCGGCCAATACCGCGGCGTCGGTTTGGCTGGTCCCGGTCGCCGCGCGCATGAGCTGGACCGAGTCGCCGCCCTGCAGCCTGGCGCCGGTCTCGATCAGGACCGGGCCGTCGGCGGTCAGCATGACCTCGGAATGAGCCGGGCCGTGGACGATGCCTAGGGCGTCGAGGCACGCGCGCGCATAGTCGGCAAGGATCGGGACGCGGTCGTCGTCCGGGGCGAGGAGATCCATTCGGTCGTAGATCAGCCGCCCGTCTCCCAGGTCCGTTCGCCGGTCGAGCCAGACCTCGACGATGCGGTGAACGCCGTGCTGGGAGACCGAGTTGACCGCGAATTGCGTACCGATCAGGTACCTCTGGACGACCAGGGCCTGGTTGGGCCGCCCGAACAGATCCGTTGTGCCCAGGATCTCCCCTGCGGCGGCGGAGACCGCCGCGATATCGTGCGCGATGACGACGTGGTCGCTTCCGGCGCTGGCCGCCGGCTTGATCACCAGTGGCCAGCTGCCCAGGTCTTCGGCGGCCTTCCTCGCGCCGTCGTCGTTGATCGCCTGTATCGTGCGGGCATGCGGCAGGTCGGCGTGCGCGAGCGCGAGCGCCATGGCGAACTTGTCCCGCCGTGCCCCCGAGGTGGACGGATCGTTGCCCGGCACACCGAGCCGGTGGGCGATTCGGTCGGCGAGCGGGACACCGGATTCCGTGCCGGCGAGTACGTGGCGCACCTCCAACTGCTTCAGGCGCCGGGTCGTGTCCATCGTGTCCGCGCCGTCGGAGATGACCGCCGCGTACTGCTCGGGGCGTGGTGGTTCGGCCCGCCCGAGCGGCGGGGCCATTCCCTGAACCGCCACGGCCTGGATGCCGTGGCGGCCGAAGGCCTCGGCAAGGTGCGCGCCGGTGCTGTAGGGATCGACGATCACCGCCCGGCCGCGGCGTTCCGCGGCGGGCACGGGACGCGCGGCGGGCACGCGCTTGCGTAGGATCAGGGCATGTGGATTCATTGCTGACCTCCGGATTCAGTGGGCTGAGGTGGGTAGTCCGGGTGGATGCGACCGTTGCCCGCCACGGCGGGCACGAGCAGGCCGGCGACGGCCAGCAGTACCGCGATGCCGGCCCACCCGGGCCCCGGCCGCAGCACTGTGCGGGCGAGAACCACGGGGCCGGCCGCCATGGCCAGGCCTTGTCCAAGGCTGAACACGCCCTGGTAGGCGCCGATCGCCGATAGCGGAGCGAGCCGGTAGGACAGCGTGATGGCCCCGACGACCTGGACGACTTCGGCCGCCGCCAATGCCACCGCCCCGACGAGCACCAGTACGGCGGCCGAAACAGGGCTACGACCAGAGGAAGCGGCCAGTGCGAGGCATCCGGCGCCGGCCGCGATCCCGGAGGCGGCCATCGCCCGCGCCGCCCGGCCGGTGCTCGAGATGCGGCGGCTGGCCGTCGGCTGGACGGCTACAACGAAGACGGTGGAGATCAGCGCCGCGGCCCCGACCATGACCCGTGGCGCCCGCGTGTGGTCGACCACCCACAGCGGCAGCGCGAACTCGGTGATCATGAACTGCAGACTCGTGACCGCATAGAGCCCGGTGAGCGCGAGAAAGCGCGTATCACGCAACGGCCGCGCCCCACGTCGGCCGCGAGTGGGGGCCGCGCCGTCGACGACCGGCCGCCGGACTCGCACGAGGACGCAGGCGACCGCGGCCAAGGCGAACGCCGCGGCCGAGCCGAGCAGCACGAACCGGTAGGCCGTCGTGGTCCCGCGAGCGGCCGCGCTGCCGATGATCGGGGTGGCCAGCGCGTAGCCCATATTTCCGGCCCGGTAGAGCGCGGCGTTGAGGCGAGCCGGATCATCGGGGGCGACGAACACGGCCAGCGCCCCACGGGAGGTGTACGCGCTCTGGCATGCCGCGGAGTAGAGGCAGGCGACGCCGAGTGCCTCGGGCACGGTGCGCACGGCGAGAAAGCCGAAGGCGGCAGCGGCCATCGCCGCGAGCGCGGCGGCCAGTACGCGCTTCGGCCCGATCCGGTCGCACGCCCGGCCGGCCGGGACGGCCACGAGCAGGCCGAGCAGACCGGCGGCCGTCATACATCCTCCGACCGCCCCGATCGACAGATGGACCGGGCCGGCGAGATAGAGTAGCGCGCCCGTCCCCGCGAGGCCCTGCCCGAGATAGAAGGCCAGGCAGACGCCCGGCAGTAGCCGAGCATGCACCCGTGCGGCCAGACGCCGCCCGGTGGGCGAGGTGCGGGATCGGGAAAGCAGCCCTCGAAGTGTCTTTCGGGCGGCCGTCCTTGACCCCGTGGGCACGACCAGAGGCCTCCGGCTGCTCCGAGTGCCGGTTTCACCGTTCATTCGAGGCGGCGGATCCGTGCCGCGTGCGTGCGGTTGGTACGTGAAAATCCTCGCGCCTCAGCTCCGTCGGCAGGAGGCCGGGCAACGGCCAGAGCCCTGCGGGATTGCCCAGGGCCGCACTGCCCACCCGCACGTGTTCGGCCGGTGAGACCTTCCCGAGTGCCGGGCGCGGCCCGCCTGCGCGCGAGGCCGGCCCGCGCTCGAGAGCCAGGGAGAGCCTGGCGCGCCCTGCGGCCACCAGGCCACCGGAGTCGAACGAATGTGCGAAGAATATCACCCGGCCAGTCTCGCCCTCGGCATCGGTCTGCGCAAGGGAATTCGTGGAACCGGCCGATCTTCCAGCGGATATGCAGCTCAGAGGCCTGATTGGGTGTCAGTAAGTTGTCATCCGCCCAACCCGCGTCGATCATGGCCGCAGCCTGAGCCGCTGTTCAAGGGGCTTGGTGCGATGAGCCGCATCCTCGTGTCCGAGAGACGGTCTCGGTGGAGCGCGAAAGCGTTGAGCCCGGTTGCCCACGGAGGGGAGCCGGGCTCAACGCTGACGTTTCTGGCCTAGATGTTGTAATACGGTTCTAGTAGCCCATCTGACCTGCTGAAACGTGCCCCCGTTGCGCAAGATTGCACTGTCGTTGCACATCAGGAGCGGACCGCGGGACGCGCGTGCCTTCGTGTCGTCGTTTCGAGCGATACCGAATCGCTTTAAGCCGGACACTGTGATTGGGATGCCGTACGCGAATCAGCGTTTGCCGTCGACGTGGCGCGGGAGCTGCCACGGGTTGGCCTCCTGCACCGGCGCCGGAAGGAGTGTGTCGGGGAAGCCCTGCCATGCAACCGGCCGCAGGAATCGGTCGATCGCTGCGGTGCCGACCGATGTCGTCGTGGGCGCGGTGGTCGCCGGGTAGGGGCCGCCGTGCTGCTGCGCCCAGCTGACCGTGACGCCGGTCGGCCAGTCGTTCCACAGCAGACGCCCGGCGAGCCGGGTCAGCGCGGGCAGAATCTTCCGCACGTCCTCGACCTCGGACTCCTGCGCGTGCACGGTCGCGGTCAGCCCGGGCTCCAGCGCGGCGAGCACGTCGAGCAGTTCGTCCTGGCTGCCGTAGGTGACCACGATCGACGCCGGGCCGAAGCACTCCGACCGTACGATCTCGTCGGCCTTGAGGAAATCCTTGGCACGTGAGGAGAGCAGCGTCGCGCCGCCGGATTCGAGCACTGTGACCGCGGGTTGGTCCTTCAGCCGCGCGACGCCGGCCTGGAAGCCGTCGTCGATCCGGTCGTTGAGCAGCGGCTGCGCCGCGACCGCTTGGGCGGCCTCGGTGAGTGTGCGTTCGAGGCCGTGGCCTTCGGGCAGCAACAGCAGGCCGGGCTTGGTGCAGAACTGGCCTGCGCCGAGGGTGAATGAGCTGACGTAGTCCTTTGCGACCTGTTCGCCGCGTGCTTTGATCGCGCCCGGGGTGACGATTACGGGGTTGACGCTGCCGAGTTCGCCGTAGAACGGGATCGGGGACGGCCGGGACACGGCGATGTCGAACAGCGCCCGGCCGCCGGGGACCGAGCCGGTGAATGCGGCTGCAGCGATTCGCGGGTCCTTGAGCGCTGTCACGCCCGGTTCGATGCCGGAGATCACGTCGAAGATGCCCTCGGGAGCACCCGCACCGATCAGTGCGTCGCGCAGGATTTCCCCGGTGCGGATGGAGAGTCGGGGGTGGCCGGGGTGTGCCTTGAGCACGACGGGGCATCCTGCGGCGAGTGCGGACGCCGTGTCCCCGCCGGCGACGCTGAACGCGAACGGGAAGTTGCTCGCCGCGAACACCAGGGTCGGGCCGATCGGCACGACGGTGCGGCGGATGTCCGGGCGCGGGCCCATCGGCCAGTCCGGGTCGGCGTGATCGACGGCCGCGCGGAGGAACTCGCCGTCACGCAGGACGTCGCCGAACAAGCGCAGCTGGAACGTCGTGCGCGCGAGTTCGCCCTTGAGCCGCGGCGCCGGCGGCAGCCGCGTCTCCTCGGCCGCGAGCGGGATCAGTTCCTCGGCCGCCGCGTCGAGCGCGTCCGCGGCCGCGGTCAGCCAGTTGGCCCGCTCGGCGGGCGTCGACTCCGTCAGCCGCGCCGCCGCCTGCGCGGCCGCCGTCAGAATCCGGTCAAGCTCGGTCGCCTCGGTGCCCATCACGCACCCAACGGAGCGTCGACCGGGTGGGCGATCGGCTGTGTGGGGTCGGGGAGGGGTGTGTTGAACGAGATCAGGCGGACGTCCTCGGGTCCTTCGTTCCAGTTGCGGTGCGGGACGCCGGGTGGGGTGATCTGGATACAGCCCTCGGGGACCAGAAGGCGCTTTCCGTCGATCTCGAAGGTCAGCGTTCCGGAGAGGATGTAGAAGATCTGCTCGCCTTCGTGGGTGTGCCAGCCGATCGGTGAACCGGTCTGGGGCGGGAGGATGAAGACGTTGATGAGGCAGGTTCGGGCGCCGCTGTCGTGCCCGAGGAGCGTCTGCATTGCCAGCTCGCCACGCTTCGCCACCGTTGTGAGTGCTTCGAAGTCGATCCGGCGCACGTAGTCGTCGTCGTCGTTGTCGGCCATGCCGGCGCTCCTTGAGAATGAGAATCCACGGTGCCCGCGGGCCCGCCCGACGCGGCCCGCAGGCAACTGGTCCAACTGGTCACGCGGTGGCGTAGGCCGCTTCGTCGGACTCGATGCGCGGCGCCGGCGGCTCCGTGGCGATCTGGTCCGACGTGGGCAGTCCGAACTGGACCAGTTCGGTGGTCTCGTCCGCGGCGAACCGGGCTTGGTTGCCGCCTTCCAGATACACCGTGGAGAGCTTGCGGTATCCGTTGCCCTCGACGGAACCGCCGCCCGACAGGACGATGAACACGGCCCGGCCCTCGGCGGTGAATGCGGCGCCAGGCTGGAGCCGGTAGCACGCGGCCTTGAGGTGGGCGCTGGAGAAGATGCCGAGCACCTTCTGGTCGACCCCGCTGACGCCCTCCACCGGTTCCCACGCGAACCCCGCCGGGTTCATGAAAATCGGGTTCGGGTACTGCGGTTCCGGATAGCCGATCGGCCGCTGCCGCACGTGCTCCCAGATCGCCTCGTAGCTGTCCTGCGCCCGAGGGCCCGGCACATCCGGATTGCGCTTGAAGATGCCCTTCTCGAAGACACCGAGCTGCTTGAGCTCTTCGAACGCCTGCGAGTGCTGCTTGGCGTCCAGGAAACCCGATCCCGCGGGCCCGCCGAACTGCAGAGCGATCCGGGTGTGCGGTGTACCCGACTGGGGGCCGTAGAAGGCGCCCTCGGGCACGTAGACCAGCCAGCCCTCTTTCGCGTGACCGGTCTGCCCGAAGTCGTAATCGCCGCCGAGCATGTAATAGAACTGGCAGAAGTTGTGGTGGTGGCGGGGCGAGTAGATGTCGCCGGCCTCGTCGTAGAGGATCCGGAAGTTGAAGTTGTCGAGGCGGCTGGGATCGCCGTGCATGATGGCGCTCGTCTTGACCAGCTTGCCTTCGCGTCCCCGCGGCTGCCGGCTCTGCACGTCCAACTCGTCGATGTGGACGATGTCCATGGTTGTTCTCCTCGCTTGAGTTGTGCGGTCAGTCGAGACGGGGGAGTTCGACGAGGAAGACCTCGACGGCGGCCTCCGCGGAGATCTCCGACTTCTCGTCGCGGTGGCTGTAGAGGTAGGTCAGTTCCGGGTACGTGCGGTCCTCGGTGCGCAGACCGGCGTCGGTGGTCCAGGCGATCTGCGCCCGGTCAGGGCCGAACTGGTAGGTGCCGCCGGGGGACAGGCGCAGCACGGAGAGCCGGATGTCGCCGTTCGGGCCCGGGTGGTCGAAGAAGCCGGCCAGGCGCTTGATTTCGAGTCCGGGTCCGGCTTGGTAGTACTCGAATGCCTGCGGGTGGAGCAGGATCGGCGTGTCGTATCCCGCGTCGGGTACGACGAACCGTTTTCCGGTCTGCGTCTCGTACTGCTCCTCGTAGAGAGCCTGCCCGCTGTCGCGTTCCCGGCGTTCGCCGGTGTCCGGGTCGGTGTCGACGTAGACGCCTTCGGTGAACGCGCCCTTCTCCTTGAGCCGCTTGATGGCCTCCTCGCGGACGTTTGCCCAGGTACCGCCGTACTGGTGCTCCTCGTGGAAGCCGAGTTGCAGCAGAAGTCCCACGCCGGTGTCCTTGACCTGGGGGCCGTAGTAGGCGCCCCGGGGGAAGTAGGCCATCTCGCGAGCGCGGATGTACTGCTCGGGGCCGTAGTTGATCTCGCCGGATTCCGTCCACCGCAACTGCTGGAACGCGTGGTGGTGGCGCGGGCTGGTGAAAGCCTTGTCGCCCGGCTGATACCGGCTGCGGAAGAATTTGAAGCTGAGCCCGTCCGGGGCGTTGTCATGGAACAGCATCTGCCTCAGCACACCGCCGGGGCGTAGCGAGCTGTCGCTGCCCTTGTCCTGTGCCTGGGTTGCCACGTCGGCTGCGACGACGACATCCATCGGGACCTCCAAGTTTCTCAGGTGATAGCTATGTTAGATAGGTACCTGGGGAGCGGTCAAGCCCTCGTGGGCGGATGCCACTCAGAGATAGCTATATTTCTTTGCTATTCTCGATAGGTGTCCAGTGAAGAGGTCGAGCTACTGCTCGGGCAGATCAAGCTGCTGAACCGGCGGTTGCGCCGGGAACAGTCAGCGGTCGAGGGACTGTCGACGGCCGCGCTCGTGGTGCTCACGCAGGCGGCCCGGGCGGACACCCCGCAGCGTCCCGGCCAGTTGGCCGCCGAGCTGCAGATGACGAGTCCGAACATGGCCGCCGCGCTGCGCGCGCTCGAAGAGGGCGGCATGATCACCCGCCAGCCCGATCCCGGCGACGGCCGCAAGGTGTTCGTGCACGTCACCAAGAGCGGTCGCGACATCGTCGACCGTACGTCGGCGGGTCGGCATGCCTGGCTGCGCGAGGCGGTGGACGAGGCGCTCACCGATCGCGAGCGCCACGTCCTGTTCCAGGCGGGCGACCTCATCGAACGCATCGCGGACTATGAGGCCGGTTCCCGGCTCACCGGACTGCGGACCAGGCGCGCCGGGGCACGCAGGGACTAACGGTCCTGGCTGAGCAGGCCCAGAATCTGCTCCACCGAACCGGTCTCGCCCAGCTTCGGGAAGATGCGCTCGATGCTGTTGGCGTGGGCCGCGGCGTCGATATCGGTGATCGCGTCCGTCGCGAGGACGACGTGATAGCCCAGGTCGTAGGCTGCCCGAGCGGTGCTTTCCACGCCGATGCTCGTCGCGACGCCGGTCACGATCACCTGTGTCGCGCCGCGCCGGGTGAGTTCGGAGTGCAGGGGGGTTTCGTGGAACGCGTTCCAGCGCTGCTTGGTGACCAGGATGTCGCCGGACTGGACGTCTAGCGGTTCGGCGAGATCGGACCAGTCGGCCGGGCGCTGACCGCCGCTGTGGCCGGCCTCGGTCCGCCCCGGCGCCCCGCCTTCCACATTCACCAGGGCAACGGGCAGGCCGCATGCCCGGAACGCCTTGGCCAGGCGGGCGGACTCGCGCACGACCTGCTCCATGGGATACGGCTTCGTCGGCGCTCCGAGGAGACCCTTCTGCAGGTCGACGACGATAAGGGCCGGGGTCGGATCGATGGTGCTCAGGGGCATGGTGTTGGTCCTTGGTCGAGGGTGGCAGCCTTGCCGGCCGCCCGGCAGATTACTGTATCGGAACGCTACATTACATAGCGATCTAAAGTAGCTCTGGCGCATAGCTATCATGTGAGATAGCGTGAGCGCACAGGCCCGCCGACGCGCATGTACCGGGGCGGGCATCGCACTTCCCTCGACCCCCCTCCTGGAAACAGAGGTTCGCTGCCATGGCATCCACCCGGGTCCGCCGATCACTGCTGATCGCGCCCGCGCACAAGGAGAATCTGCTCGCCAAGCTGGCCGCGTCGGCGGCGGACGTATGCATTCTCGAACTCGAGGACGGCGTGCATCCCAGCCTGAAGGACGTGGCGCGGGCCAGCGCCGCGCGGCTGCTCGTCGAGCTGGACTGGGGAGTGCGCGAGCGCATCGTCCGGATCAACCGGGTGACGACCGCGGAGGGGGAGGCCGACATCGCCGCGCTCGCGGCCGCCCGGCCCGACGGCATCCTGCTGCCCAAGGTGGAGAGCGAGCAGGAGATCCGGCGGGCGGCCGAACTGCTCTCGGCCGCGGAGCGCGCGGCGGGCGTCAGCGAGGGCACCGTCCGGATCTGGTCGATGATCGAGACCGCCAAGGGGCTCACCCGGGCCGACGAGATCTGCGCGGCCGACCCCCGGATGACCGGGCTGATCTTCGGGGTCGGCGACTTCGGTGCGGACATCGCGGTGAAGCGGCTCAGCATCGGGTCGTTCCGCCGCTTTCCCGCGCCCAGCCACGAATATCTCTACGGGCGCGGCCGCGTTGTGGCGGCCGCGAGGGCGGCGGGGATCGACCCGATCGACGTCGGGCATTCGACGTTCGGCGACGCTGAAGGCACGCGGCGCACCGCCGAGATCGCGGCGCAGATGGGGTTCGCCGGTTCCGTGGTCTTCCACCCGCGGCAGGTCCCGATCATCAACGAGGCGTTCACGCCGGCCGAGGAGGACGTGGCCTGGGCGACCAAGGTTGTCGATGAGATCAAGGCCGAGGCGGCGAAGGAGGAGGCGGGCACCATCGTCATCGTCGACGGGGAGATGATCGACGGCCCGTTCTTGATCAACGCTCAGGAGATCCTGGCGCGCCAAGAGCGGATCCGCTCCTTCGACGAGCAGAAGCAGGCGGGAGCGAGGCTGTGAAGGGCTACGCCAGTCTTGCCGCGGTGCTCGCCGAGCACGGGGTCTCGACGATGTTCGGCGTGATGGGCGACGGGAACATGTTCTTCGTCGACAGCTTCATCCGCGACCAGCGCGGCGAGTACGTCGCGGCCGCCAACGAGGCGGGCGCGACGCTGATGGCGGCCGGTTACGCCGCCGGGTCCGGGCGGGTCGGCGTCGCCACGGTCACGCATGGCCCCGGCCTGGCGAACACGGTGGCTGCGCTCGTCTCGGCCGCACGCGAGCGTCGCCCGATCGTGCTGATCACCGGTGACACCGCCGCGGAAAACCGCAGCAATGCCCAGAACATCGACCAGGCGTCGCTGGTCGCTCCGACGGGAGCCGGGTTCGAACAGGTGGCAACCGCTCGTACGATGCCGGGCGATCTCGCCCGCGCGCTGCGGCGAGCTGACGCGGAGCAGCGCCCGATCGTGCTGAACGTGCCCGCCGACCTCGCCTTCGCGGAGATCGACCACCAGCCGGGAACCTCGCCGCGCGAGGTCCCGCGGCAGGCGCCCGCGCCGGACCCGGCCGCGCTGGACGGAGCCGTCGGCCTGATCGCCGGCGCCCGCCGCCCGATCATCCTGGCCGGGGCGGGCGTGCTGCTCTCGGGTGCGCAGGCATCGTTGCGCGAACTGGCAGACCTGCTCGGGGCTCCGGTCACGACGACGCTTCCGGTGCGCGGCCTTTTCGGTGACTACGAGCATGATCTCGGGGTCTTCGGGACGCTGTCGACGCCGTGGGCGGTCGACGCGATCCTCGCAGCCGACTGCGTGATCGCCGTCGGTACGAGCCTCAATCCCTATACCGGAGGCGGTGACGGCCGGCCCTACCTCGAGGGCAAGCGCGTCGTGCACTGCGATATCGACCCGAGCGCTCTCGGCGCGAGCTTCACACCGGACGCCGAAGTGCTCGCCGACGCGGGCGCCTTCGCCGACACGGTGGTCTCGTGGCTTCGCGAGGCGGAGTACACCGGCACCGGATTCAGGGACTCGCTGCGGCGCGCCGCCGAGGTGCCCGAACCAGCGAGCGGCCGGCCTGGTTTCGTCGATCTCGCCACGACCCTGACCGAACTCAACCGGCGTCTGCCGCGCGAGCGAACGCTCACCGTGGACGGAGGCAGGTTCACCGGCGAGGTGGTCCGGCGCTTCGAGGTCCATCGGCCGCGCGCCTGGACGACCACGTTCGGCGGCTTCGGCGCGATCGGCAACGGGCTCGCCACCGCCATCGGGATGGGCTGCGCGGACCGCGGCCGCCCGGCTGTCGCGCTGGTGGGCGACGGGAGTTTCATGCTGGGCGGCCTGGCCGAGTTCAGCACGGCGGTGCGGCATCGGGTGGACCTGATCGTCGTCGTGTGCAACGACGGCTGCTACGGCGCCGAATACCGCAAACTCGCGGCCCGTGACTTCGGGGTCGAGCACAGCCTGTTCGACTGGCCCGACTTCGCGCCCGTGGCCGACGCGCTCGGCGGCGTGGGCTGCACTGTCCGAGGTCTGAGCGATCTCGCGGACGCCGAGAAGGTCGTCAACGAGCGTGATCGGCCCGTGCTCATCGACGTGAAGCTGGATCCGGCCAGTGTGCACTGGGGCCACTGAGTCACTGGGGCCATTGAGCTCTCAAGGATTCTCAAGGAGGAGATCCGTGCACACCCGTTCCGACGCCCAAGACGCCCAAGCGGCGATCAAGTCCATCCTGGCGCCGCGTTCCGTGGTCGTCATCGGCGCGTCCCCGCACGGCCGGGGATTCACCTCGGCGCCGCTGAGGAACCTCGCGCGCCACGGGTTCGACGGCCGGATCTACGCGGTCAACCCCCGGCATCCCGATATCGACGGCATCCGCTGCTACCCCGACGTCGCGAGCCTGCCGGAGGTTCCGGACACCGCGGTGATCGTGGTGGGCGCGCGCCGGGTGCCGCGCGCGCTGGCCGACTGCGCCGCCGCGGGCATCACGAGCGCGACCGTCGTGGCCGGCGGCTTCGCAGAACTCGGCGACGAGGGAATCGTCTTGGAGGCCGAGATCCGGGCCATCTGTCGGGACGCCGGTCTGCGGCTGGTCGGGCCCAACACGGCCGGGCTGATGAACATCGCGGACAACTACGTGCCGCGTGCCGCGCTCAACCATCCCGACAGCCTGACCCGCGGGGGGCTGGCCGTCGTGACGCAGAGCGGGGCGTTGTGCAACACACTGATGCTGCGCATCCTGGCCCGCGGCCTCGGGCTCAGCTACGCGGTCGCCACCGGCAGCCAGTGGGATCTCGACCTCTGGGACTTCGTCGACTACTACACCGCCGATGAGCGCACCCGCGCGACCTTGACCATCGTGGAGGGCCTCAAGGACCCGGAGAAGTTCCTACGGGCCGCACGACGCGCCGCCGCGGCGGGCAAGCCGGTCATCCTGCTCAAGCCCGGCCGCTCCGAGCTTGGCCGCCAAGCGGTGCAGACCCACTCGGGCGCGTTGGCCGGTTCGTCGGATGTGCAGATCTCCCTGATGCGCGAAAACGGGGTGATCGTCGTCGACGAGCTGGACGAGGTATGGGAGGTCGGGCAGTTGTTCGACCGTTGGCACGATCCCGGCGGGACGGGGCGCGCCTTGAGCATCTCGACGTACTCCGGCGGGGACGGGGCGCTCGCGGTCGACGCCGCCGACGCCGCGGGCCTGACCTGCCCCATGCCGTCACCGTCCACCCAGGACGAACTTGCGGCCCTGTTCCGGCTCGCGCAGCCGGGCAACCCGTTCGACCTGACCGGGGAAGTGATCGACAAGCCCGAGCTCATCGCGCCCGCGACCGCGGCGCTGCTCGCCGACGAGACCTTCGATCTGCACCTGATGGCCGTGCCCGCCTGGTCTGCCCACCTCGCGAAATGGACGCTCGGCCCCGCCCTCGACGAGGTCGCCAAGCAGCCGGGACGGCGCGTGGCCGTGTCGCTGTGGTCCGCCGGCGAGGTGACTGGCGAGGCCGAACGGCTCGTGCTCGAAGCGGGGCTGCCGCTGTTCGACGGATCGCAGCGCGCGGTTCGCGCGATGGGCCGCTACGCGGACTTCCGCGCCGAGGCCGGGCGGTGGTCGTCGGACCCGGCTCATGTCGGTGCCTGTTCGTCCGGCCGGGCTTCGATCGTGCACGACTACTGGTCCTCGCGCGAACTGTTGCGAGATGCGGGAGTCGCCTTCAACGACGCACGCCGGGCACGCTGCCCCGACGAGGCGGTCGCCGCGGCCGACGAGCTCGGGTACCCGGTCACGCTCAAGCTTTCGGCGCCGGAGATCGTGCACAAGGCGGCGGCCGGGGCCGTCCGGCTGTACCTGCGCGACCCCGACGCGGTGCGCGAGGCGGCCGGGCAGATGCTGAGCCGGGCGCCCGAGGCGTGGGTGATTGTCGAGTCGTTCACGCCGAGCGTGGCGATGGCGCTGCTGGGCGGCCATCGCGACCCCGAATTCGGCCCGATCGTGGTCGCCGGTCTCGGTGGTGGGTATGCCGAGCCGTACCGCGATGTGACGCACGTCCGGTGTCCCGCCGAACCGGGCGAGGTGGTGCGAGCGCTGGGCGGCACGACCTTCGGGCGGATGCTCGGCACCGACACCGAACAGTTCGCGCGGATGGTCGATGTCATCGCGGTGGCGAGTTGGTGGTTCGCCGAGCATCCCGAGGTCGACAGCTTCGACATCAATCCGGTGCTGCTGGGCCTGGACGGCCGCATGGTCGCCGTCGACGCCCGCATCGCCACCACGGCGGACACAGTGCAACAGGACACAGGGAGCGTGGTGCAGTGACGGCGTTGGACACCAGAATTCGGCCTGGCGAGCGGTATACGGCCGACGAGGGCAGCATGCCGATGACCGGCGTGCAGGCATTGGTCCGGCTGGCAGTCAACGTCCGCCGCGCCGATCGGGCCGCGGGGCGGGATACGGCGTTGTTCATCGCGGGATACGAGGGCTCGCCGCTCGCGGGCTACGACCTGGAGCTCCAGCGCCATGCCGAAGTGATGGCCGCGCACGACGTGGTGTTCCGCCCGGGGGTGAACGAGGAACTCGCCGCCACGGCGGTACAGGGAACCCAACTCGCGCCGGGCTCCGGCGACGCGCGGGTCGAGGGGATCACCGGGTTCTGGTACGGCAAATCGCCCGGGTTGGACCGGGCCACCGACGCGCTGCGGCACGCGAACCTGATGGGCACGCATCCGAGCGGCGGCGCGGTCGCGTTTGTCGGCGACGACCCGGCCGCGAAGTCGTCCACCGTGCCGGGCGCGTCCGAGTTCCTGCTCGCCGACCTGGGCATGCCCGTGCTCTACCCGGCCGACCCCCAGGACGTGCTCGATCTGGGCCGGCACGCCGTCGCCATGTCCCGAGCCAGCGGCCTGTGGGTTTCGGTGAAGATCGTGACCGCGGTCGCCGACGGGATGGGGGCGGTGGACGTGGCGGTCGATCGCGTCCGGCCGGTGCTGCCCGACGCCGGGTTCGAGCACACCGTCGACGCCCGCATGCTTCAACCGCGACTGTCCGGGATGGAAGCGTCCCGCGACGGTGCCCGGCTCGCGGCAGCGCGCGCGTACGCGCAGGCCAACCGGCTCAACACGGTCCACGAGTACGGTTCCAAGCCGCGTGTGGGCGTGGTCGCCGCAGGCAAGACGTACCTCGACCTGCGGCAGGCGCTCGACCGTCTCGGCCTCGACGAACGGGAATTGCACGCGCGCGGGATGCGAGTGCTGCGTCTGGGCATGGTCCACCCGCTGGTACCGGCCGAGATCGAGGACTTCGCTCAAGGCCTCGACGAGGTGATCGTCGTGGAGGAGAAGAGGTCGTTCATCGAGTCCGCGATGAAGGACATTCTCTACCGCGTTCCGGACGCGCCGAGGATCGTCGGCAAGACGGACGGGCGCCCGCTCGTTCCCGCGGGAGGCGAACTCGACGCGGATCAGATCGCCGCGGCACTCGCCCGCCGGCTCGGCGAACTCGGCGGCTTCCCCAGCGTCGACGCCTGGCGCGCACCCCGACGTACCGTGGCACTTCCGCTGGTCTCGCGTACGCCCTACTTCTGTTCCGGGTGCCCGCACAACTCGTCGACGAAGGTGCCGGAGGGATCCACGGTCGGCGGCGGAATCGGCTGCCACGCCCTGGTGCTGATGATGGAACCCGAGGCGGTCGGCGACGTCATCGGCCTGACGCAGATGGGCGGGGAGGGAGCGCAGTGGATCGGCATGGCGCCGTTCCTGGGTGACGGTCGTAAGCATCTGCTGCAGAACATCGGAGACGGCACGTTCCACCACTCCGGCAGCCTCGCGGTGCGTGCCGCGGTCGCCGCGGGCGTGAACGTCACCTACAAACTGCTCTACAACTCGGCGGTCGCGATGACCGGCGGCCAGCAAGCCGTGGGCGGCATGGGGGTCGCCGAGCTCACCCGTTCCCTTGCCGCCGAGGGCGTTCGCCGCATCATCATCACCACCGAGGACGTGGGTCGGTATCGGCGAGTCGGGCTGGCCTCGATCGCGGAGGTGCGCGGCCGCGACCGCCTTGACGAGGCACAGCGCGAGCTGGCCGCCGTCGAGGGTGTCACGGTCCTGATCCACGACCAGGAATGCGCGACCGAGTTGCGCCGCAAGCGGAAGCGCGGACTTGCTGTGGACCCGCCGCAGCGCATCATGATCAACGAGCGGGTCTGCGAAGGCTGCGGGGACTGCGGTCGGAAGTCCAACTGCTTGTCCGTCCATCCGGTGGACACGGACTTCGGGCGCAAGACGACGATCGACCAGTCATCGTGCAACAAGGACTTCTCCTGTCTCGAAGGTGACTGCCCGTCGTTCCTGGAAATCCGCCCCGCCGCGCGGAAAAAGCCGCCCCGCCTCGCTCCGCTGCCGGCCGACGCGATCCCCGATCCCTCTTCGCGCGACGTCGTCGCGGTGCACACGACCCGGATCACGGGTGTCGGCGGCACGGGGGTGGTCACCGTTTCGCAGATCCTGACCACCGCGGCCGGACTCGCGGGTCTGACGGCCCGTTCGCTGGACCAGACCGGGCTCGCGCAGAAGGGCGGCGCGGTCGTCTCCGACGTCAAGATCAGCCGCTCGGCCTTCGAGGCGGGCGCGAAGGCGGCCACGGGGGAGTGCGACCTCTACCTCGGCTGCGATCTGCTCGTGGCAGCCGACCCGAAGAACCTCGCGGCGGCCGACTCGGACCGCACCGTCGCCTGCGTCTCCACGACGAAAGTGCCCACCGGAGCGATGATCGTGGACACCGCCGCCGAGTTCCCCGACGTCGTCGAGGTCACCGACCGCATCCGCGAGGCGAGCACGGACGCGGTGTTCCTGGACGCGCGGGCGAGCGCTGTCACCCTCTTCGGAACCGACCAGTATGCCAACATGCTGCTGACCGGGGCGGCGTTCCAGACCGGTGCGCTGCCGATCCCGGCGACGGCGATCGAGCAGGCGATCGAGCTCAACGGTGTCGCGGTGGAGTTGAACCTCCAAGCCTTCCGGCGTGGGCGTATGGCCGTAGCCGATCCCGCCGCGTTCGCCGCTACTCTCGACGCGCTGACCGTCCGTGTGCCCGAACCGGAACCGGGCCGTGTAGCACACGAGATCGCATCCGCGGTCGGGCTGTCGTCCCTGGAGTCCGCGTTGGGGCGCCTGGTTCTCGGTCGTGTCGCCGACCTGATCGAGTATCAGAACCCCGCGTATGCCCGCAGCTATGCGGAGTTCGTGCGCACCGTCGTGGACGCCGAGCGTGCGGCGGTGCCCGAGAGCACCGCACTGTCCGAAGCCGTCGCCCGCAACCTGTACAAGCTGATGGCCTATAAGGATGAGTACGAAGTCGCCCGACTGTCCCTCGACCCACGCGTCGAGGCCGCGGCGGCCGCCGAGTTCGGACCTGGCGCCCGGATTTCCTACCGCCTCCATCCGCCGGTGCTCCGCGCGCTCGGGATGCGCCAGAAGATCACGCTCGGACCGTGGTTCCGCCCGGTCTTCCGCGTGCTGCGCGCCGGGAAACGGCTGCGGGGCACGCCCTTCGACCCCTTCGGCCGAGCCCGGGTGCGCCGCGTCGAGCGGGAGCTGATCACCGAGTACCGGGCGGCCGTCGAAGCGGTCTTGCCGAACCTGTCGCCGGGCACGCTCGGGCAATGTGCGGAACTCGCCGATGCGCCCGACGAGGTGCGCGGCTACGAAGACATCAAGCTCGCCAGCGTCGCCCGATTCCGGGCCAAGCTCGCGGATGTGAAAGGCGCGTCCTGATGGAACAGTTCGAAGATGTCGTTGCCGTCGTCACGGGCTCGGCGAGCGGGATCGGCCGGCAGATCGCCCTCGGCCTGAGCGAACTGGGTATGCGGCTCGCCCTAGTCGACCTCGATGCCGAGGGGCTGCGCGAGACCGCGGCGCTGACCTCCCGACCGGCCCGTTCGTACCCGGCCGATGTTTCGGATCCGGCCGCGGTCGCCGCGGCGGTCGCCGCGATCGTCGACGACCTCGGGACGCCCGGGCTGCTGGTCAACAGCGCCGGGTGGCTCGGCCCGCACCTGCCGACGGTCTGGGAGCTCGCACCGCGGGACTGGGAGTCCGTGTTCGGCGTGAATCTGTACGGCTCGGTCAACTTCGTCCGGGAACTCGTGCCGCTGATGCGAGCGGCGGCACGCCCCGCCCACATCGTCACCATCGCCTCGCTCGCCGGGATGATCGCCGACGGCCGCCTGGGCGCGTATACGGCGGCCAAGCACGCGTTGGTGTCGTTCACCGAGACACTGCACCGGCAGCTGGCCGCGAGCGCGCCGGAGATCGGGGTGACGCTCGTGTGCCCCGGCGGCGTTCCCACGAAGCTCAACGCGGCGATCCGCAGCGGGGTCGCCGTCAGTTCATCAGGGGACTGGCTGACGGCGGAGGAAGTAGCGGACAAGGTCATCGAGGCCGTCCGCCGCGACGACTTCTACGTGTTCACCCACGCCTCGTCCGAGGAACGCCTCCGGATCTACCAGAAGGCGCTCCTCGGCTCGTTCTAGGTGACTGATGTCGAACCAGCCACCTAGCCGAGGTCGTCGATCCGCAGGTCGGGAGTGATCTGCTCGCGATCGGTGCGGATCTCGATCAGGCTGGGCCCGTCATGAGCGAGCGCTTCCGCGAAGGCCGGAGCGAATTCCGCAGTCGTCCGCACCAAGTGGCCGGTCGCGCCGAAAGAACGGGCGTAGGCCACGAAATCCGGGTTGCGCAGGTCCGTCGCGATGACGTGTCCAGGGAAGGCCCGCTCCTGGTGCATGCGGATGGTGCCGAACATTCCATTATTGATCACTACGACGACGATCCGCAGGCCGTGCTGCACGGCTGTGGCCAGTTCACTGCCGCTCATCAGCAGGCACCCGTCACCCGCGAAGGTCACCACGGTGCGGCGCGGATTCAGGGCGGCCGCGGCGAGGCCCGCGGGAAGTCCATAGCCCATCGCGCCGTTGCGCGGTGCGAGTTGGGTGCGGAACTGGCGGAATTCGAAGAAGCGCTGGAGCCAGACCGTGTAGTTCCCGGCGCCGTTGGTGATCACGGCATCGTCCGGCACGGTGTCCCGGATGTGCGCGACGATCGACGCCAGATCGGGGTCAGGCGCCGGAACCGGTGGTGTGGCAAAGCGATCCTGCTCCGCGCGGAGCTGCGCGAGCCAGTCGCTACGCGTGGCGCTTTCCCGCAAGTGAGCCGTTTTGAGCGCGTCGGCGGCCGACGACAAGCTGCCGTGCAGCGCGAGGTCGGGAACCGGGCCCAGGCACAGCTCGTCCGCGGCCTCGGACAGCAGCACGACTCGGGACGCGGTCTCGGTCAGCGCGTAGCCGTCCGTGGTCGGGTCGTCCAGGCGAGGCCCCAGGCCGACGATCAGATCGGCCTCGGCGAGCCGCTGCCGCAGCGCCGGACTGCATCCGAGCCCGAGGTAACCGACGTAGCTGCGGCTGGCATTGGCCACGGCGTCCTGCCAGCGGAACGCTGCCGCGACCGGGACATCGCAGCGTTTGGCGAAGGCGAGTACCTGCTCGCCGACGGACTGGCTCCAGCCGGGTCCGCCGACGATCAGGACAGGACGTTCGGCGCGGTCGAGCTCGGCCAGCAGCCGATCGCGATCGGCGGCGGTGAGGTCGGGACGGGCGATCTGCGGCGCCGTGACGACCGGGGCGCTGGTGCTGTCGGAGAGCACATCCTCGGGTAGCACCAGAACGACCGGCCCTGGCCGCCCGCTGTGCGCCACGGAGACCGCGCTCGCCACGTGCTCGGGGATCCGGTCCGCATCCATCACCGTGATCACGGACTTCGCCGAGCTGCCGAACACGCGCTCGTAGTCCATTTCCTGGAAGGCCTGGCGCCCCAGGTGATTCCGGGCGACCTGGCCGACGACGAGAACCATCGGCGTGCCGTCCTGGTAGGCGGTGTGCAGCGCGATGCTCGCGTGCGTGGCGCCCGGCCCGCGCGTGACCAGACATACCGCCGCGCGTCCAGTCAGCTTCCCCGCCGCCTCGGCCATGTTCGCCGCCGCCGCCTCGTGCCGCGTCGTGACAAGCCGAATCCGGTCGCCCGCCTCGTACAGGGCGTCGAGCACAGGCAGGAAGCTCTCGCCGGGCACGCACGTCCACAGCGGCACGTCGTGCGCCAGTAGGCATTGCACGAGCAGGTCGCCACCGCGGCGCGGTTCTGTCGAATCCACTGTCAACCACCTTCGTCGCACATAGCTCACATGGTAGCTATATCATAGAGATACTGACGTCGACGCGGCAACTCATGCGGTTCAACTGTTTAGTCGAGCTGCCAGGTGAGACTGAGCGTCCCACGCTGGAAATCTTGCGAGACGACGTGGTCAGCGACTCGGCCCCGTTCAAGCAGGCGGGCGCTACTCGTGGTTGAGCTGCAGTGTGGTCGCCGCGGCCGTGGCCGTCACCATCGAGTCGGCGCCACCATGGCCGTATTTGGTTCGGTATGCGGCATCGACGTCTGTGGTGACTTCTTGGGTCGACGCATCGCCGATGTCCTCGATGGTGACGTCGGCTTCCAGACCCGGTACGCGGATACGGGCCCGGCGTGAACGCAGAGCATCGCCGAACCAGCCGGTGTCGCGTCGGTACCAGGTCCGCACATACGCTTGCCCACCCGCGCACACGACCCAGATCGGCACCCATCGCCGCAGGCTGCCGTCGGAGCGCTGCACCGCGATTTGCAGTTCCCCGGCCGCATTCATGAGACGCAGTTCGTTTGGAGACCATGGGGCAGTCATGGTCGGGACTCTACTCGGCGCTCGCCGGATGACAGGTGATCAAGCCCGGCGGTCATACTCCACGATCAGGCCGTTCGTATTCCAAGCGGGTCAGGCGAGCTTGTCGCCGAGGTCGAGCGCGTCGACGATCGACCGCAGGCTCGTGATGAGCGCCGCGATGGAATCGGTGCGGGCCTCGATGTGGCTGATCGCGCAGATCCGGACACTGTCGGAGGCGTCGGCGATCGGACGGAACACGACGGTGGGCAGGAGGTCGGTCAACGCGATCGGCCCGGGGTGTACGCCCACGTGTCCGCGCGTGGCCACGTGCATGGCCGTCTCGTCGTAGCGCCCCACCTCTTCGATGCGGGTGCGGGGGATGCCGGCCTCTCCTCTGGTGCCGCGTGGACGACACGAGCTTGCCGCCGGCCCGGCCGAGGAACAATCGCGAGTTTCCGAGCTCACCGATCGGCTGAGCCGAACGATCCAGACTCACCCTCCTTCGAGTTCTCCGCGCACGGTGGCCGCGATGCGGGTGAGCGCGGCGCTGAGGTGACGGCGTTGGGCGGCGCTGAGTGGATCGAACACGAGCCGCTTCACCTGCGCGACGTGTTCCGGTGCGCTTTCGACGACCTTCTGCCGGCCGGCGTCGGTCAGCGTGGCGAGGGTGTATCGGCCGTTGGCGGGGTCGGGTCGGCGCACGACCCAGTCGCGGGCTTCGAAACGGTCCATCACCTTCGACAGGCGAGGTTGGGTGCTGTCGCAGTCCCGGGCCAGGTCGCTCAGCCGCATCGTGACCTCGTCGGTCATGGACAGCCGGGCCAGAACGCCGTACTCGAAGTTGGAGATGCCGGCATCTCGTTGCAGCTGACGGTCGAGGGCTGCCGGAAGTGCGATGACGACGGTGAGCAGGGCCTGCCATAGGTCCTGCTGGTCGTCGTCGAGCCAGGGTGACGGAGTGTCCATGAGATCCATCATACTTGCCTGGGCAACTCATGTGACTTGCCAAGGCAACTCCCAAGGGGTACTTTCGGACTTGCCTAGGCAAGTGAGAAGGGGTCTATCGATGAACAGCCTGACTTCCCCGTTCCGGTCGCACGTACCAGCCGGGGCGTATGACGACCACCTTGCCCAGGTTCTGCCGCAGGCCCGCGAGCAGCGCTCGTGGAGTCCCTCCGACGGGCCCCTGCCCAGTCTTTTCGTCAGCCACGGGGCCCCGTTCACCCTCGACGATCCGCAGTGGCTCGGCGACCTGTTCGCCTGGGCCCGGTCGATGCCCAAACCCAAGGCCGTCGTCGTCATCTCGGCGCACTGGGAACACGCACCGGTCGCGATCTCCGGAGCCGCGGCAGGCACCCCGCTCTACTACGACTTCAGCGGCTTCCACCCCCGCTACAAGACCCTTCCCTATGCGACCCCGGACGCCACCGACCTGGCTCGGCGGCTCATCAGCATGCTGAGTCGGACGACGACGGTGCACGAGTTCACCGATCGCGGCCTCGACCATGGCGCCTTCATCCCGCTCATGGCCATGTATCCCGCAGCCGACGTCCCGGTCGTGCAGCTCTCGATGCCCAGCCTCGATCCCAGCGCCCTGCTCGAGCTCGGAGCACGCCTGCGGCCGCTGCGTGAAGAAGGCATCCTGGTTCTCGGCTCGGGCTTCATGACGCACAGCTTTGCCGTCTTCCACAGCCCGGCGCTCGCCGCTCACACCGCGGCCTTCGACGAATGGGCCGTCGATGTTCTCGCCCGAGCCGACGTCGACGCCCTCGCCGACTACCGCGACAAGGCACCCGGCGCCGCGGTCGCCCACCCGACGGCCGAGCACTTCGTCCCGCTTCTGCTCACCGTCGGCGCTGCCGCTGATGCAGGGAGTGCCGTGAGCGCCGTCGACCGCATGGTGATGGGCAACTCGACCCGGTCGGTGCAGATGAACTGAACGCCCCGACGTGCTTCGCCTTCCCGCCTGATCGCCTCATCCGTCGGCGACGACATCGATACATCCTGGAGGAAAGTCCCATGAAGGCAATGCGTTTCCACGAGTTCGGCGGCAGCGAGGTCCTGCGCTACGAGGACATCGAGCGTCCGGTCCCCGGCGCCGGACAGGTGCTGGTGCGGGTGGCGGCCACGTCATTCAACCCGGTCGACGACCACATCCGCGCCGGCGCCCTGGCCGAGATGATCCCGATCATCCTCCCGCACGTGCCGGGGATCGACCTGGCGGGCACCGTCGCCGAGCTCGGCGCGGACGTGACGGGCCTGGAAGTCGGCGACCGGGTCGTGGCGATGCTGCCCCTCGACTCCGCCGGCGGCGCCGCCGAGTACGTGCTCGCCCCGGCCGAGTCCCTGGCCCCGGCGCCCAAGACAACCGACCTGGTCGACGCTGCGGCGCTGCCGCTGACCGGCCTGGCGGCCTGGCAGACGGCGTTCGAGCTCGCCGAGCTGAAGCCCGGCCAGACCGTCCTGATCAACGGGGCGGGGGGCGCGGTGGGCAGCCTCGTGGTGCAGCTCGCTGTCGATGCGGGAGCGCACGTGACCGCGGTGGACGCGCCGCAGCAGGCCGACCGCCTTCGGGGCTACGGCGCGCACCGGGTCGTCGGCCCCCTCGCCCTCGCCGCGGGCCCAGCCGCCGTGGGCGGTCCGTTCCAGGTCGTGGTGAACCATGTGCGCCTCTCCCCGGAGGAACTCGCGCAGTTGACGAACTACGTCGCCGACGGCGGGGTCGCCGCCAGCTCGGCCGGCCCGATTCCCGAGGACCCCGCCCGGGGGGTGCGCAGCGCGAGCCTGTGGGTCCGCAGCGACGGGGCCCAGCTGACCGAGCTGGTCGCCAGGGTGGACGCCGGTCGGCTCCGGATCCACGTCGCCGCCCGCCGCCCGGTGGCCGAGCTGGCCGCCGTGCATGAGGACGCCGGCGCCGGTCGGCTCCCCGGCAAGACCGTCCTGATCGCTCCCTGATCGCACCCGCCCGGGCCGCCCGCCGTTCGTTCTGCCGCCGACGGGCGGCCCGGCCGTCACGTCGGCCCTTCCGGTAAGCAGACCCCCGCCTGATCACCATCGTTGACGAAGCCAGCGCTCGTGGCAGCTCGATCGCCGCAGCTTTCCGGTCTTCTGCGGGTGCGGCGCCGGCACAGCTGCCGATGGGAACCGCGCGGCGAATGGCTCCGTCGCACTCTCAATTCCGGCCCATCCCGCCGTGAACCGCACCGAGCTCCGTCCACGGTTGCTGTTTTGCTGCACGCCAAGCACGTTGCTCTGGCCTGCTGGTTCACTGGGGGGCGGGAGGGTCTGAAACCACGACATCTTCGCCGAATGAGGTGTGCGTCTCGCGAAGGGTCGGACAGGTTACCTCGCGGCAACCGGACGCGCGGCGTTCGGCCCGGCACCGTGACACGCGGTGCCGGGCCGAACGCCGAGGATTTCCCATTCAGTCCAGCTCACCTCGACCAGGATCATGTTGCACATGGACGAGGTGGGAGCCGGATTTAAGGCTTCTTCCCTCGATGAATCTGCAGGTCACGAGCTTGAGTCTGGCGAGTTTAAATTTCGCGCATATACAAGTTTCCGCAGGTCAGGGCGTTGTCTAGATGTCGTAGTACAGTTCTAACGACCCTTCTGACCTGCTAAAATGTGCCCCCGTTGCACAAGATTGCACTCTCGTTGCACATCAGGGCCGGACCGCGGGACGTGCGCGCCTCGCAGGGTTCTGTCGATCCGCTTCCGCTCCTCCCGCGGCTGACAAGACAAGAACTGCTGGGCGCGGTTGCGCAGCCTGTACGCCGGGTCCGTGCGGCTCAGTTGCTGGATGGGCTTCGGTTGGTGGGGCGAATTCTTGCTGCGGTTCCAGCGTTATACGCCTTGGTATGTTCGTGAGCTGCAGTGCCGTGGCCCTCGGCGCCTCGTGCCGCTGTGTCCGGTGTGTGTCGGGAGGCGGGCTGTCCGCGCCCCACCCACCCGCCCTGCGCAAGAATTCCAGTGTGGTCGGCCCGCGTCGGCGGCCTGTGGGTGGTCGCCGAAACTGACGTCGAGTTGCAGTTTCAGGTGTGCGCGACGGTGGACTTCCCGTGGGAATCCTTGGTGGAGTCACTGCCCCCGCTCCGGCGACGTTTATGCGCCGCATGTACCCGTGCAGTGCCTTCGTCAGCTGCTTGCCGGAACGTTGGTCGATGACGGTCGCGTGCAGATCGCCGTAGCCCACCGCCGGGGCTTTCCCGTGCGGGTACCTGTCAGTAGACGGGGTGCCGGCCTCGATGTGGAACCGTATGGCGGGGGTGGGAGTGCTGAATCCGGTGAGACGTTGAACGCCCGGCGCACGTTTCGCTCGGATCGCTGGTCGCGGGCCGGCCGCGTCACCCCCGTGGAGCAGCCCGTGCGGCCTCCCGGTGGCGGCTTGGGGATGCGCCCCATTGACTGAGAGCGCTGTCGGTGCCCGACGAATCGAAGTCGGATTCCGCCCCCAAGTCCCGATCCCCATGAAACCAAGGGTGCATCATGAGTCAGAACATGGATGTTCAAGATTTGTCGCATCGCTCGCGGCGGACCACGGCGGTCCTCGCGTGTGTCGCGCTGTCGGGCGTGGCGCTGGCGGGGCTGGCCGCTCCCGCTTACGCCGGTACCGTGCCGTCGGTGCGGTCCGGGACCACGCTGGCGATCTGTACCGTCGTGAACACGGGTACCTACCAGAAGGCGGTGGATCCCGGCGGGTCGGATGCCCCTGAGGCCGACACGGTCACGGGCACGGGCGTGCTCAACTGCGTGGATGCCAGCGGCAAGCCCCTGATCGCCGGCACGTCGACGTACGCGGTCAATCTCACCGGCGCCGAGTGCACGGGGGATGTGACCGGCCAGACCATCACCGAGAAGATCACCTGGAGCGACGGAACCAGAAGCACCGTGACCCTCGCGAAGAACAACGCGGTCGAGCTCGGCGGTGTCGCGACGGTAACCGACAGCGGCAGCATCAGCGCCGCGAGCACGCGGTTCGCGGGTAGCACCGTGACCTCGCTCGGCACGGCGGATGGCAAGGGCTGCGGCTCCGCCCAGGGCGAGACCAGCCAGTCCGACGTTTACCTGCAGACCTTCGTGGGCTGAGGCGGGGGGTATCTACCGGCACCGCGAGAACGGGCGGGCCCTGACCTCAGGGCCCGCCGCTTGCCGCCTGGCCGCGTCCGAGCACCGGAGCGCATCGAGAGAGGTTGCGGGATGACACTCCAGCAGGCCGTCGAACTCAGTCGCGATCCGCGTGGCTTGACGAACACCCGCATGGACCCGTCAAGCCTGGACGGCCTCCTCACCGAGGCGGCGCACCGGGCACCGTCGCACGGCGTCCGCTGCTTTCCCGCGGGCACTGGCACCGAGCCGGACGGCCGCCTGCTGAGCTATCCCGATCTTCTCACCAGGTCGCGGCGCGTCCTGGCTGCATTGCGTCAGCGCGGCGTCGAGCCGGGGCGCGCGGTGGTGCTGCTCATGGAATCGCCCGAGGACTTCGTCGGCGCGCTTTGGGCGTGCCTGCTGGGCGGAAACCCCGTCTGTCCGCTGACACCCGCGGCCGGGGGCGCGCCCCTGACCGCGGAGCGGCTACGGAATGTCAGTTCGCTGCTGAACGGGCCCGCCGTGATCAGCACCGAGCGGCTGCGCGGGCAACTGCCCGGCGATATCGGCGTCATCACTCTGGAGTCCCTGTCGGCGGATGTTCGAGGTCTGCCGATCGCGCCGTCCGTCGCCTCGCAGCCGGACGATATCGCAATGTTCTTCTTGACCTCGGGCTCCACCGGTGTGCCGAAAGCGGTCGAGTTGAGCCATGCCAATCTATTGGCCTCGATCGGTGCGAAGGCCGAACTGCTCGGATTGAGTTCGCTAGACGTCGGGCTGAACTGGATCGCCTTCGACCACGTCGCCGCGCTGGAAGGCCACCTGCTCGCTCTGTGGGCCGGGGCGAACCAACTCCAGGTGGCTCCCGACGCGGTCGTGGCCGACCCGCTGCGGCTGCTGCGGCTCGTCGACGCCCATCGGGTGAGTTTCACCTTCATACCGAACTTCCTGCTCGGCGCGATCAACCGAGCCCTCGGCGAATCGGCCGAAGAGGCCGCGGATCTGAGGCTCGATCTCAGCTGTCTGCGGCGCGTGCTATCCGGCGGCGAGGCGAACCCGCTCGCCACCGGCGTGGAGTTCCTCGAGCGTCTGGCACCGTACGGACTGGGCCGCGGCGCCCTGTGGCCCGCCTTCGGCATGACCGAGACCTGCGCCGGCAGCATCTTCAACCCGGACTTCCCGGAAGCCGATCGGGGCGCGCGGTTCGCGGCGGTCGGACGGCCGATCCGCGGCATGCGCGTGCGGGTCGTCGATGCGGAGATGGCACCTGTCGACGAGGGCCGGGTCGGCGAAGTGCAGTTGGCCGGGCCGATGGTCGTGCGCGGCTACCGTGACGACCCCGCGTCCACCGCCGCGGCGTTCACCCGCGACGGCTGGTTCCGCACCGGCGATCTCGGCCGACTCGACGACGGGCGGCTGACGCTGGTCGGTCGCGCCAAGGACAGCATCGTCATCAGCGGTGTCAGCTACCACAGCCACGAGATCGAAGCGGTTCTGCGCGAGATCCCCGGCGTCGAGAGAGACCACATCGCCGCAGTTCCGCTTCGTCCCGTCGGCAGCGAGACCGAGCAGTTGGCGGTGCTGTTCGCCAGTTCACTCCCGACAGCAGATCCGACAACCGATCCGGTCGCGCTACGCCGACTGCTGACCACGATTCGCAGTACCGTCATCCAGCACTGGGGCTTCCGTCCGGCGCTCGTGCTTCCCCTGCCCGTGAGCGCCTTCAGGAAATCCAGTCTCGGCAAGGTCCAGCGCTCGATGCTGCGCGAACGCTTGCAGGCGGGAGACTTCAGCGGAGAAGCGGCCGAGATCGAGAGGCTGATCGCGCTACCGGCCGATGATCACGAGCCGCCGCTGGGCCCCACCGAGACGGCGCTGGCGGAGATCTACGCGCGACTGTTCCAGGCCGATCCCGCGTCGATCAGCGCCACGACGGGTTTCTTCGAGCTCGGAGGAACATCATTAGATATTCTGCGCTTTAGCCGACTGACCGAACGGCGCTTCCCGACCGCGCGCCTGTCGCTGACCACGCTGCTGACCGCGCCGACGATACGTCAGCTCGCCCGGATCATCGACGCCGGCCGCTCCGGGAGCCCTGCCTGCTACGAGCCACTGGTCCCGCTCCAGACCACCGGTGAGAAAACCCCGCTATTCTGCGTGCACCCGGGCGTGGGCGAGGTCGTGGTGTTCGTCAATCTGGCCCGCTATTTCGCGCACGAACGGCCCTTCTACGCCCTCCGAGCTCCCGGCTTCGACCCCGGCCAGCGGCCGTTTGGCACGTTCGCGGAGATGGCTTCGAGCTACGCCGAGGCGATCACCGCCCGCCAACCGCATGGTCCGTACGCGCTCGCCGGATACTCCTTCGGTGCCGCCGTGGCCTTCGAGATCGCGAAGATCCTTGAGGCCCGCGGCGAGCAGGTGGCCTTCCTCGGCAACTTCAACCTGCCTCCACACATCCGGGAGCGGATGAACGAGCTGGACTCGGCCGAGAACGCCGCCCACCTCGCGATGTTCCTCGAACTGATCACCAAGCCCCAGGTTGCCCCGCTCGCCGACCGTCTGCGCGCCCTGCCCGCGGCGGACCGGACCCGCGCGCTGCTCGATGCTGCGGACCCGGCCCGCGCGCTCGAGCTCAACCTGGACGAGGAGCGGTTCGCCACCTGGGTGGAGGTGGCCTCCAACCTCACCCGGCTCGGACGCGGCTACGAACCCGCCGGCATGGTGCGCTCGATGACCGTCTTCTGCGCGGAGCCGCTGCGTGGCAGCAGACGCGAGTGGGTCGAGCAGGAGTTGCGAGCCTGGGACGGGTATACGACCGAGCCGAACCGGTACGTCGAGATCCCCGGCGAGCACTATACCCTGATGGGTCCCGAGCACGTCGCCGCGTTCCAGGCCGTCCTGCGCGCCGAGCTCGACCGCGCCCTCGCCGGCCGCTGATCCGCAGCCTCGGCACCCAACGGACTACGCGTCCAGTACCCGGCTACGCGTCGTAGCGATAGAACCTGCGGTGGTCCAGCAGTTCCGCCGGGGTCATCGTGCGCCACGGATCGAGCAGCGTGTGCAGCCCCGGCACCTCCAGCCCGTCCGCCAACGGAAGATAGTGCGGAACCTCGGGATGCTGCTCCTGCCAGATGGCCCAGCACCGGTCGAGGAAGCAGTGATGCAGAAAGAACAGCGGATCATTGACCGACCCGACGTAAGACATGTGGCCGCCGACCCAAGCGTGAACGCAGTTGTGCAGCCTCGGCGGACGAGGCTGTCCCGGTAGGGCGACCCAGCCCTCCAGATGGTTGCGGAAACTGTCGAACGGTGCGGCGGAGCCCGATCTCCCGTCCCACGGCGGACAGTCGTAGACGGGCAACACCAGGACGTCGGCCAGCTCCTCGGGCGTCGGCAGGCGGGGAACTCGCCGCCCGAATTGGCGCACCAGGAAGTCGCGGTTGTCCTGCGTGTACGTCCCGCTCATGAAGGAGCCTCCGACCGGGACGACACTGAGGTTCAGCACCCAGCCGTTGTCGCGGGCGAACGGCCCCGTCATCACGCGCCCGTCCCCCGGACGGCCATCGCCGCCCATGAAGGCCCCACTCCACAGCGGCGAGTCTGGGGCCTGATCTGTGGTCCAGTCCCAGTATGGGACGGTGACGCCGGGATCCAGCTCGCGCAGCGCGTTCTCGAACTCCAGCAGGAGCTGACGATGCCAGGCGAGCAACCCCGGACTCAGATGCCCGAGCCGCCTGCCCGAGTTCATATCCAGCAGGTCCATGCTGTTCACGCGGATGTGCATGGCGACGAACCGGTCGTAGACGCCGGTGCGCTTGAGCTCCAGGACGGCCCGGACGAACCGGCGCCTGTCCTCGTCGGACAACGCGAGATGGTTCTTCCGGACGCGGGTCGCGGCGTTCATCGCGCCTCTCCGGCCGCCGCCGTCAGCAGTTCGGCGCCGTGCAGCTCCTCGACCGCCCTGCGCGCCGCGACCAGCGGCGAAGCCACCACCTCATAGTGGCACAGCGGGCTGAGATAAGCGTCGTCGCCCACCTTCATCAGACTCAAGGGCCGACCATCGATAGTGACCGCTGCCGCCATCGGCGCACCGGGGGGACCGGTCAACCGGATCACCCTGCCCTGGTACGTCTCCTCATACCCGGACTGGTCTGCGCGCGCCGTCCCGACCAGCCCCTCGCCCACGGCCAATCCCGCGACCGCCGAGATGACTAACTTACGTCGTGTCAGCATGAGCGCTTCCTCGCCTCCTTCGCCCCGCAAGCCAGTCGACACCGACCTGCACGGTGTGGCCACCCGGGGGCGCCATTGGGACGAACCTCCGGAGGATCGGTGGCGATTGACACAATTCGAGCGCTGAGGGCACGCTGGCCGGGTGTCGGGCTGTGCTTACGGCATCGCTTGAGCGGCTACCAGCCACGCGGTAGAGACTTCCGTTGAGGCGGGCTCTAAGGCCTTCGGCCAGGCTCCGCGTATGACAGAGCCTGGCCGAAGGCCCGTGCGCTTCGCCGATGGTTTCGGGATGCCCGGCCTCCTGCCGGATGGAGTCGCGTGCGAGCGCGTCGGCGAACGTGATGACCCAACGAGTCCCGTCTTCTAGGCGTCCGCCAGTACCTTCTTCGCTGCATCGGCACGCCTACGCTTTGAGGGCGATGATGATCTCGGCGTGGCCTTAACGGCAGCCGCCGGCTTCGGCGTGGCCTCCTTCTTCGCGACAGGCGCAGCCGCAGTCGCGGCCACCCGCGCGATCACCGCGATATCCCCGCCGGGGAAGTGGATGGCCTGCTGTAGGCGACCGCCTAGGGCCTCCGCGTAGCGTGCGAGAACGTCCTGGGTCGAAATCAGACCTCGCTCGATCTGGGAGACGCGCCCCTTTGTGACGCCCATGCGCTCGGCGACCTGCTTCTGGGTGAGCTTGAGGGCTTTCCGGAGCTCGGCCAGCTTGTAGCCGACCTCCTCGGCCAACCGCTCCTCGCGGGCCGCGGCGACGGCCTCCTCCCCACCGGCCTTCTCGATCATGTCTGCGCGGACGTCCGCCCACCGAGTGCTAGCCATCGGTTTCCTCCTCGTCGGCTCGTTCCTTCAGATATGTCTTGTACCGCTCTTCGGCCAGCGGGATCGCAGTGTCGTACCAACGATTCCACTTCCCGGACTTGTCTCCCGCCACGAGCAGGATGGCCGAACGGTACGGGTCGAAGACGAACAGGATGCGTACCGTTCCAGGTCGCAGTTCCTTCAAATTCGCGATCATCGAGTTGCTGATGGTGTCGACGGTGGGGCGGCCCAGGCCGGGGCCGTTCTCCTCCAGGGCGTTGATGGCATCGACGACGCGCTTCAGCTCGTTCGGATCGAGGGTGTCCATCCAGTCGAGTACTTCTCGAGTACTTCGTCGACTAGACGGACCTCCCACCCTCGCTCTACCACATGGCGAGTATAGTATTTCCTCTACCTCGATGCCCAGCTGTCCCGGTAACCAACTACGGGGTCAGGGTGCTGGGTTCGGGGTGAGTGGGGTCCAGGGGCGGCCGGCGAGGGCGGCGCGCAGTGCGTCCATGGCGGGGATGGCGTGTAGGCGGGTGGTCG